>Ga0334884_1001572_pt1 | contig 33064 bp, 23 predicted proteins | sample GraSluR1_MG_7_FD_207215 | JGI IMG/M metagenome (GOLD analysis project Ga0334884, IMG submission 207215) | Sludge microbial communities from methane-producing bioreactor in Wageningen University, Netherlands - Granular Sludge_12_05 R1 | ecosystem: Engineered > Bioreactor > Anaerobic >... | reverse complement strand
CGACTGAACGGCCCAACAGGATGGACAGGGTAACGGCGGATGGGCAGGATGACGGCGACGACTGAACGGCCCAACAGGATGGACAGGATAACGGCGAATGGGCAGGATGACGGAGACGGCCGAACGGCCCAACAGGATGGACAGGATGACGGCGACGGCCAGACGGCCTAACAGGATGGACAGGATAACGGCGGATGGACAGGATGACGGCGACGGCCAGACGGCCCAACAGGATGGACAGGATAACGGCGGATGGGCAGGATGACGGCGACGACTGAACGGCCCAACAGGATGGACAGGGTAACGGCGGATGGGCAGGATGACGGCGACGACTGAACGGCCCAACAGGATGGACAGGATAACGGCGAATGGGCAGGATGACGCCCTCGATGACCTCGGTGGTGAAGCCCCGACTCGAGAGGAGATCGCCGACTTCCTGAGGGCGTTCACGGACGAGATCAGGGGCCTGCCGATGGCCGAGAAGAAGGCCCGAATCAGGTCGGTGATCGGCCGCCTGACCCATAGCCACTTTGCGGCCTCCGAGGGCACCGAGGCCGCTCAGGCGTCCTGCACGGAGGGCCGATTCCGAGCTTCACGCATTTTGGCTATGACCCGAATCAACAACAAACCCGCAGAATCCGTTGATTCTGCGGGCCTGAAGGCTGAGTCCCATAACCAAATGCCATCTGGTTCGGGACGAGAGGTTGTTGGTAGCGCGGGCAGGATTCGAACCTGCGACCTCAAGGTTATGAGCCTTGCGAGCTACCGGACTGCTCCACCGCGCGTCCGTCTCTTTGTAGGCCAATAGTATAGCAACCCGGCATCGCCCCGTCAAGGGCTGCACCGGACTTTTTTCGCCAGTCAGGCACCCAAAACGCGCCTGTCGGGCAGGTTATCCACAGTCGGATGGGGATATCCACCGGGTTATCAACAGTTATCCACCGTCTCCGGGCCGCGGAATCCGCCGTCAGAGCAGTCCTTTTGGGCCACCGCCCGGAACGGCTGTGGATTACTCCCCAGCCCCGCGGGGGAAAGCTCTTGGGTTATCCACAGCCGCCAGGAAACTCCGCTCTCCGCCGAGGCGCCCTTGGTTCCCGGCCGCCCGCTTGCTCCGGGCCGAAGGGAACCCGGGCCGGGGCGGCGAAATAGAGCCGTGACTGGCCGTACTGACCCCGCCGCCCGGCGCATCTGGCGTCCGGGCCGCCGGGCCGGCGCCCGAACCCCCTGCCGGTGAACTCTATCACAGAAGAAGGCTGGATCCCATGGCTACCAGACGTTCCCGACCCGATGAGCAGGAGTACGACCTGCTACAGCAGTCCGCTATCCGCAAGGCGATCGGTGACCGCACCCTCCAGAGTGTGGCCGAGAAGCCGAGCTTCTGGATGACGGCCCAGGTGGACTGCACCGCCCTGGTCCTCGTCCGCGGTGAGATGAAGCAGGCGGCCCCGGAAGTCCTGCCCACCTACAATGACTTCATCATCAAGGCGGTCGCGGCTATCCTCCGCGACAATCCGCGGTTCAACGCCTGGCGCGCCGAGGACGGCCTGCATGTGCTGCGGCACGTGAACGTCGGCTTCGCCGTGGCCACCGAGCAGGGAGTCATGCTCCCCACGGTGCTGGATGCCGATGAGAAGTCTCTGACCGAGGTCGCCACGGAGACCAAGGGCATGGTGGAGATGGCGCGCAAGGGGCGTCTGCGCGCAAGTCTGCAGATGGGCGCCGGGTTCACCGTGAGCAATATCGGCCCCGGCGATGTGGACACCTTCAGCGCGATCATCAGTCCGCCGCAGACGGGGATCCTGTCCTTCGGCGCCATGAAACCCCGCCCGGTGGTGGAGGGCGACCAGGTCGCGATCCGTCAGACCATGAACTGCACTCTGAGCATCGATCACGCCGCCGCCGACGGCGCCGATGGGGCGAAGCTGCTATCGGATGTGAAGGCGAAGCTTGAGGACGAGAGCTTCCTGCGCTCGCTGGCCGCGGACCAGGCGTGAGCAGTGCCCCCGTCTGAGGCGCTCTGCCGCCGCCATCGTCCCCCCGGGCCGCCGGCCGGTCTGGGCGGGGTCGACGAGGAGCGGCGGCCGGAGCTCCGCCGTCGCCGCGTAGAGGGCGTCCCGGCTCGGGGGCGCCCTTTTCGCCCCGGGAGGACCTGCGCAGTGTCCCCGTATCGCAGACGCATCCAGGCGCTCCCTCTTGCCCTGTCGGCGCTGGGTGCGTTCTTCTGCCTCCCATCCCCCGCCTCCGCCCAGCGAGAGACACCGAGGAGTTCACCGACCATGGAACTGCGCAGTCCCGCGGCAGTAACCCACCACTTCGATGGTCCCATGGGTGAGCGCGTGGAGGCCAATGTGGACAACTGGCTGCTCGCCGCGCCCCGGGCCAATCCGGGCATGCTGGAGATGATGCGGCTTCGGGACCGCCATCCGGTCCCGGAGCTGGTGCCCTGGGCCGGTGAGTTCGTGGGCAAGTACCTGATCTCCGCCATCGCGGCGTGTCGGATGAGTGACAATCCGCGGCTGCCACCGTTCGTGGCCTCCGTCGTGGCCGAGCTCATCGCCACGCAGGCGGAGGACGGCTATCTGGGGCCCTTCGGCAGGGAGGAAAGACTCCTGGGCCACTGGGACCTGTGGGGCCACTACCACTGCATGCTGGCGCTGTTGATGTGGCATGAGGCCACCGGAGACGAGGCCTCTTTGGGATGTGCGCGGGCAATGGCCGATCTGATCTGCGACACCTTCCCGGACGATGGGCGACACGTCTACGACGCCGGCTCGCATGAGATGAACATGGCCGTCATCCACTCGCTGGGATGGCTCTACCGGCTGACCGGACAGGAGCGGTACCTGGCGGTCATGCGGCAGATCGAGGCGGACTGGCAGCGGCCCCCCGCGGGCGATTACCTCCGCACCGGCCTGTCGGGCGTGGAGTTCTTCCGTACACCCAAGCCACGCTGGGAAAGCCTCCACGACCTGCAGGGGCTGATCGAGCTTGGCCAGATCACCGGCGACAGGCGCTATGCCGAGGCCTTTGTCCGGCACTGGGAGAGCATCCGCAACCACGACCGCCACCCCAGCGGTGGCTTCACCACCGGGGAGCAGGCGGTGGGCAATCCGTACTCGACCGGGGCGATCGAGACCTGCTGCACCATCGCCTGGATGGCGCTGAGTGTAGACATGCTCCGGCTCACCGGCGACGCGAGTGCGGCCGACGAGCTGGAGCTGGCCACCTGGAACGGGATGCTGGGAGCTCAGCATCCGTCGGGGAGGTGGTGGACGTACGACACCCCCATGGACGGCGCGCGTGCGGCCTCGGCCCACAGCATCGTGTTTCAGGCCCGCGCCGGGACCCCGGAGCTCAACTGCTGCTCGGTCAATGGGCCGCGGGGCCTTAGCATGCTCACCCAGTGGGCGGCCATGGCGGACGATGAGGGCGCCTGGCTCAACTACTATGGGCCCTGTTTTCTGGATCTGCCCACCCTCCAGGGCGGCAGACTGCTTCTGCGGCAGGTCACGGACTATCCGGCCGAGGGCAAGGTACGCATCGAGGTGGCACCCGACAAGAAGCGGGAGATGTCGCTGCGCCTGCGTATCCCGGCCTGGTCGGCGCAGACGGCGGTGCGGGTCAATGGGGAGGCGGTGGAGGGGATTGCGCCGGGAGAGTACCTGGCCCTGCGTCGGGTGTGGCAGGCGGGAGATGTGGTGGAGCTGGAGCTGGACATGGCGCTGCGGAGCTGGACGGGCGAGCTTGGGCGCAGCGGCTGCGCCGCCCTGTTCCGGGGCCCCATCCTCCTGGCCTTCGACCAGAAGCTCAATGCCATCGACACGGACCAAATGCCGCCCCTGGACCTGCAGAACCTGATCTTCACGCGGGTACAGACGGCCGCGACCTGGCCACCCATCGTGGCCGGGACGGTCACCGCGGCGGACGGCACCGAGCTTGTGCTGTGCGATTTCGCCACCGCGGGCGCCTGCGGCACCCACTATCGCTCCTGGCTACCCGCCGAGGGCGGTGCGCCGGCGCCCTTCTATCTCCGGACACCTGCGGCCGACGCGGCCATCGCCGCCGGACCGCTGCTGTTCGAGTGGAGCGGGTACCGGCCGTCGGCGCGCAGCGGCAGGACCTTCACCCTCGAGATCGCCGCGGACCCCGACTTCTCGGACGTTGTCGTCACCCGCGAGGGCCTGACTTCCTGCAGTGAGGTGCTCGAGGCCGACCTGGAGCCCGGCAGGGAGTACACCTGGCGGGTGACCGCGGTCAATGCCCATGGATGCACCGGCGCGGCCAATGGACCACGCCGTTTCACCGTCGATCCGGACCTGCCCAACACCGTGGGGCTCCGGACCGTGCAGGGGTTCGGGGAGGGAGAGCTGATGGTCGCCGCCGATCTGGAGGGCTCCGCGGACCCGAGCTACGGAGTGCTGCACAGCTCACAGGACGTCGCCTCCGTGCCGGGTCCCGCCGGAACGGCGGCTCTGGGCTTCAATGGCCGGAGCAGCAAGGTCACCTATGCCATTGATCTCTTCCCCGAGGAAGACTATACCGCCGCGCTGTGGCTCCGGCCGGAGGGGCTGCCGACAGACCGCCTCCAGGAGGTCTTCTCCGCCTGGGCCTGCGGCATGGACGACCCGCTGCGCATTTGTCTCCAGGGCGAGGAGGTCTTCGCGCGCATCGAGGCCGGTGCCGCGCACGGGACCGAGGGCGTCGGGCTCGCCAACGGTCGCTGGGTCCACGTGGCAGCCGTCAAGCAGGGCCCGGAGCTACGTCTGTATGTGGACGGGACGCTGCGGCAGAAGGCGACGGTGCCGCACTTCGTGTTCTCGGCGACACGAAACGTGGGCATCGGCTGCAACCCCAACTACGCCGGCAACGAATGCCTGCAGGGAGCCCTGGCGGGCTTCTGCCTGTACGCACGGGCCCTGGGTGCTGACGAGATCGCGAGGCTCGCCGGGTAACATAAGCAGGTGGGTGGGCAATGGCCCGGGGGCCGGGAGGTGAAGGGCGAGGGATAGTGGGAGAGGCCGGAGGCGCGGCCGAGAAGTCCACACTCGCATGGGAGTGTCATTCTGAGAGCGTCTGCTCCCGGCAAGAGCAGCTCGAGGGATCTCCCGGCATTCGGTGAGATTCCCGCGCGCGCGGCGCAAGCCTGAGCCTGCGCCGCCGACGCTCCAGAATGACAGAAACCGGGCCGGCCGGACCTCTCGGCCGGATCTCTAGAGAATCAACTCGTCCGGCCCCAGGTCGCTGGTGAGGGCGCGGCCGATGTTGGCGGCGATCCGCAGGTCCAGGGCCCAGAGGTGGCCGATCTGCTCGCGCCATCTGCTGCGCCAGGCCGCGGTGGCGAGGGCTTTGGGCATCTTGTCGGAGAAAAGCGGCGGTTGGCGCGTCTCCACCGCCGCGGACAGCTCGTCGCAGGTCTCGGCCACCGCCAGGAGCCACTCGGCTCTCAGGCCCCCGAGGACGTCTGCGGCACGGCGGAGGAAGCGCGCGGCGGCGGCCCTGGAATCGGCCAGCCCCTCGGTCAGCCGCTCGTGACCCAGGACACGGTCGAGAGACTCCGGATGCTCCGGGTCCCGCTCCCAGCGCTCGTCAATGGACGTGCACCACTTCTCGTAGGCCAGCCCCAGGGCCTCCGAGTTGGCGGCCACTCGCGCCAGCGTGCGCTCGATGGCCTCGGGCCTGGGGGAGGGTACTCGGGTTCCCCGGCAGATGACTGCCAGGCTTCCCGCCGGCGCCGCGCCCAGGTAGGAATCCAGCTCCACTCGCTGGGGCCAGCCACAGAGGACGCCGCGCCCCAGATCGTAGCCGCCGAGGATGGCCCAGCCACTATCGCCCTCCGGCCACCCCAGCACCGGTACGGCGAAGCCCGCATCGATGGCGGCGCGCACGGCCTCCACAAGAGGGGGGGCATCGCGGGAGCAGGTCCACAGCCGCGCGTCCAGGCCGAGGGTTTCCAGGCCCGCAGAGACGTCGGAGCAGCGAAGAGGCTCGCTATCGGCGGGCAGGAAGCTCTCTGTCACGGGGAGCGAGAAGGCCATGCCGCACAGACCCATGATCGCGTCGTAGCCCACGACGCGCTCCCTGTGGGCCAAGAGAGCCATAAGAGCTCTGGCGAGGGTGCAACTCCCTGCGGTGAGCAGATCGGGTCGAGGCACGTTTGGGAGGAGGCGGCTGTCGCCCAGGGGCGGTCGTGTGAGGTTGAGCCGTCGGGCCACGGGTCCCTCCCGGCGCGGGGTGTCGCCCGGCCGGCGCCGACGCCGTCACGACGCCCGCGGGGCGCTTGAGGCCTGCGCACCCCTATGATATCATGCCACCAATGGAGCAGCAACTCTCCTACCCGGCAGGGGCATTCCTGCTGATCGCGGCCGTGGCGATCTGCGTCGGCACTGTGGTCCAGGTGCGGCAGTATCGTCGTGGCGGCAATATCATCAGCCGCGGCCAGTTCATCGGGCGCCTGGCGATGTCCGTGCTGCTTCTGTCCATCATCGGGCTGATCTTCTTCGGCTCGGCCTACCGCTGGCCCGACGCGCTCACGGAACTGATCTTCTGGTCCGGCCTGATGGTGCTGGGCTTTGTGGTGGTGTTCCTCGCGCTTCACGACTTCCGGCTCATCGACCGCGAGCGTCACGTGCGCCAGGCCGAGATCTACCGCTCGATCCAGAAGCTTCAAGACGACGCGAAGGAACGGGAAGACGGGTAGATGCCGGCGGAAAGCCCCCAGATGGACGAGGAGTACATGCGGCGAGCCCTCGGGCTCGCCGCAAAGGGCCTGGGACGCACCGCCCCGAACCCGGCCGTGGGTGCGGTGGTGGTCTCCGGGGGTGAGGTGGTGGGCGAGGGGTGGCACCGGAGGGCCGGGGAGGCCCATGCGGAAGTGGTCGCTCTGGAGGCGGCGGGGGAGAAGGCGCGCGGGGGCACGATCTACGTCACCTTGGAGCCCTGCTCTCACTTCGGCCGCACTCCGCCCTGCACCGACGCGATCGTGACCGCGGGCCTGCGGCGAGTGGTCTACGCCTGCGGCGACTGCGACGACCGCTGCGCCGGCCGCGCCGACGCGATCCTCACTCAGGCGGGACTCGAGGTGACGCCGCGGGTGCTGGAGCAGGAGGCCGTAGCCCTCAATGAGGCGTACATCAAGCACAAGCGCAGTGGCCTGCCCTTCGTCACACTGAAGATGGCCTGCAGCCTGGACGGCAAGACCGTCTCGGTGTCCGCCGAGGAACGCTGGGTCACGGGCGAGGCCGCCCGCGAGCACGTACACCGGCTGAGGGACCGCAATGATGCGGTGCTGGTCGGCATCGGCACCGTTTTGGCCGACGATCCGCAGCTCACCACGCGGCTGCCCGGAGGATGCGGGAGAGACCCTCTGCGAGTGGTGGCCGATTCGGCGGCCCGGACGCCCCCGGAGGCGAAGGTCATCGGCAAGGCAAAGGCCGCGCCCTGTCTCATCGCCGTGAGCCGGCGGGCCCCGGAAGAGCGGGTGGCCGCCCTGCGGGAGGCCGGGGCCGAAGTAGTTGCTCTGGGGGATTGCCGGGTGGACCTCCAGGCCCTGATGGCCACACTGGGCAGCCGCGGGGTGATGGGGCTCTTGCTCGAGGGCGGCGGGTCCCTGGCGGCCGCGGCCCTGCAGGCGGGCATCGTGGACAAGATAGTGTTCTTCTACGCCCCCAGGCTGTTCGGCGGCAGGGCAACACCCACCGCGGTGGACGGTGACTGCCTGCCCCAGCCCCCTGTGGTGGACATCCGCCACATCGAGCGTGTCGGGCAGGACTTGATGGTTGAAGGGTATCTATGTTCACGGGACTAGTCGAGGAGATCGGGCACATTCAGAGGGTCACGCCGGAGGCCACCGGAGTGCGTATCACGGTGGAGGCGGCCCGGGTGCTGGAGGCCACGGCGGTGGGTGACAGCATCGCGGTCAACGGCTGTTGCCTCACCGTGGTGGAGTTGGGGCCCCACAGCTTCTCGGCACACGCGGGAACGGAGACCCTGGCGCGGACGACGGTGGGTTCGTGGCGTCCCGGCAAGAGTGCGAATCTGGAACGGGCCCTGAGTGCCGGCTCACGGCTGGGCGGGCACTTCGTGCAGGGCCATGTGGACGGCGTCGGCGCCCTGGAGGCCGTCATGCCCGAGGGGGAGACCACTCGCCTCCGCTTCTGGCTGCCCGCGGAGCTATCACTCTTTGTGGTGGAGAAGGGCAGCATCGCGGTGGACGGCATCAGTCTCACGGTAACGGCCTGTCGCGACGAGGCCTTCGAGGTGGCCATCATCCCCCACACTCTGGGGCAGACGACGCTTGGAGCGCTGCGGCCACAGGAGGCCGTTAACCTGGAGACGGACATCCTGGCCAAGTACGTCCACCGGATGCTGGGCGCGCTGGGGCCGGGCAAGACCACCATCACCGAGGAGTTCCTGCGCGAGCACGGGTTTTGCTAGCGCCCTGTGGACCGGCGCCGGGGAAGAGCGACCGATCAGGTACCGACCTGGCTCTCGCGCTTTGCAGCCCGTCCGGGCTCCGAAAGAGACACCCATGTCAGCACGCACGGTAAGTACCAGGCAGGCCATCGAGGCGATAGCCGCCGGCGAGTTTCTGATCGTGGTGGACGACGCCGGCGAGCAGAACACCGGCGACATGGTCATCGCCGCCCAGCACCTGGACGCCCGGAAGGCCAATCTGCTCATGCGCCACGCGCGGGGAACGATGGCCGTGGCCATGCCCCGAGAGCGCCTGGACGCTCTTTCCATCCCGCCGCTGCTCACGGACCGCGATCGGCCGGGGCCGATGTTCCATGTGAGCGTGGACGCGCGCAGCGGCGTGCTGAGCGGCGATTCGGCCGCCGACCGCGCCGCCACGATCCGGACGTTGGCCGAACCGTCCTCCAGCGCCTCCGATCTCGTCCGGCCCGGTCACGTCCAGACGATCCGGGCCATGGAGGGCGGCGTCCTGCGCCGGGTGGGGCATACCGAGGCCGCCGTGGACCTGGCGCGCATGGCCGGACTGGAGCCTGTGGCGGTGACCGTCACCGTTCTCGACGAGGAGGGTCGGCCGGCGACGATGGCGACCCTGACCCGGGTGGCCGAGGACCTTGGAGTCGGCATCGCCTCCATCGCGGAGCTCATCGAGCATCGCAGGGCCACCGAGCGGCTGGTGGAGAAGCAGGCCGAGGCCACTTTGCCCACCCGCTTCGGCGTGTTTAGCATCGCCATCTACAGCTCGATCCTCGATGGGTCGGACTACGTTGCCCTGTACCAGGGAGACCTCCGCGCCGCCGACGCGCCTCTGGTGCGGGTGCACTCGGGATGCGTGACCGGCGACATCCTGGGATCGCTCAAGTGCGACTGCGGCCAGCAGCTCGCCCGGGCGATGGAGATGATCGACCACGAGGGCTGTGGCGTTGTGGTCTACATCCCGGGCCACGAGGGCCGCGGCATCGGGCTTGCCAACAAGATCAAGGCCTACCACCTCCAGGACGAGGGCTACGACACGGTGGACGCCAATGTGGCCCTGGGCTTCGCCCCCGATCTGCGGAACTACGGCGGCGGCGCGCAGGTCTTGACCGACCTGGGCATTCGGCGCATGCGCCTGATGACCAACAACCCCAAGAAGTACGTGGCACTGGAGGGCTTTGGCCTGGATATCGTGGAGCGGGTGCCTCTGGAGGTCTGTCCCACGGACTATAGCCGCAGGTATCTGGAGACCAAGAGAGACCGCATGGGGCACATGCTCGCCGGCGAAGCGGGGGGCCAGGAGGAGTAGCTCAGGTGGGCCGGAACCACGCGCCCACGGCCAACGGCGCCGCTACCGCGCCTGATGAAGAACCACAGGAGTGATCGATATGCCGAGAGTGATCGAGGGCAAGCTGGATGCATCCGGACTGCGGTTCGGAATCGTGGTCTCGCGGTTCAATGAGTTCATCACCGGCAAGCTGCTGGAGGGCGCCCTGGACGGCCTGCGCCGCCACAATGCCGAGGATGACGACATCGAGGTCGCCTGGGTCCCCGGGTCTTTCGAGATTCCGCTGGCGGCCAAGAGGATGGCCGAGTGCGGGCGGTACGATGCCGTGATCTGCGTCGGAGCCGTGATCCGCGGGAGCACGACACACTTCGACTTCGTCGCCGGAGAGGCCGCCAAGGGCATCGCGCTGGCGGGGATGCAGACCAATGTCCCGGTGATCTTCGGTGTCATCACCACCGAGACCATCGAGCAGGCCATCGAGCGGGCGGGTACCAAGCTATCGAACCGCGGTTTCGAGGCGGCTGCAACCGCGATAGAGATGGTGAACGTACTTAAGCAGATCGGATAGCCGACCGGTACCATCTCCGTTCGCCCGCCGGTTCCCGCTCTCGGCGGTTCGGCCTCAGGGCCGGGACAAGGGAGCTCGGGTACCTGCCCACGAAAGGCGTGAGACGCATATGAGCCCAAGAGGCGGCCCCAGCGGACTTGCTGTGGTCTTTGTGGCGGTCATCTTCGGCGCCGTCGGCGGCGCCGCGGCGGGGTACCTGGTCGCCACGCGTCAACTCAGCAACAACCCGGCGCCCACCGTGATCGCCCAGCCCAGTAGCGACCCCACACCGCGGACCCGGGTGGAGGTGACCACCGACAAGAACGCCATCGTCAATGCGGTGGATCACGTCAGCCCGTCGGTGGTCAAGATCACCGGCACCCGCGAGCCCCGGGACTTCATGGAGCTGTGGATGTCCGGCGGGATGATCAGCGGGCTGGGGTCGGGCTTCATCTTCGAGTACGAGGGCCGCAAGCTCGTTCTCACCAATACCCACGTCATCGCCGAGTTCACGGACTTCACCCTCAAGCTCACCGACGGCAGAGAGCTCAAAGCCCGGCCCCTGGGCAGCATGCCCAATGAGGACCTGGCGGCGCTGGAGATCCTCGACCCTCCGGCGGACCTGAAGGCCGCGACCCTGGGAGATTCGGACAAGCTGCGCAGCGGCGAGTGGGTTATCGCCGTGGGCAATCCCTTCAACTTCGAGCACACGGTCACTGTGGGCGTGGTCAGCGCCATGGGCATGCGGGAGTTCCGCGGGGAGCAGCGCAAGGTCATCCAGACGGATGCGGCGATCAACGCCGGCAATAGCGGCGGCCCCCTGGTCGACCTGGCGGGCAATGTCATCGGCATCAACTACGCCATCTACGACCCCCAGGGCAACCGGGTGGCAACGACGGTGGGCATCGGGTTCGCCATCCCCATCAACCAGGCCAAGGAGCTGCTGTACTTCCTGGTCAACCGCGGCCCGTGGGTGGGCCTGCCCACCGAGGCCCTGGTGCCCAATAGCTCGGCCCTGGCCCGGGCCTTCGGCCTGGGGACCGACCAGGGCGTCGTCATCCGGCGCACGATCCCCGGCAGCCCCGCCGACAGGGCGGGTCTGACCACCGGCGACGTGATCCTGGCGGTGGACGGTCAGCCGGTGAGCGACATCGAGGGCCTCAGCAAGCTGATCTTCAAGCACAGGATCGGCGACAAGATCCTCTTCACCGTCAAGCGAGGGAACCAGCAGGCGGAGGTGCAGGTGGAGGCCGGCACGGTGCCGGATGACATCTACCACTTCGTGTCCTAGCACGACCGGCGTCCCGATCAGTGCACGGTGTAGATGTGCACACCGTGTCCCCGGAAGACATCGCGCAGCGTGCCGTCCTGTATCGGCACGCTGCGTCCATTTTCAAACAGCGCCTCCGCCCGCGTCCCCTCCACCCTCATCTCCACCGCCATCGGCTCCGCGCCGCCGCTGACCGCGAACAGGTATGTGTTGTCCTCATGGACCTTGGTGGCCGCCTGGAAGACCTCGGGCGCGGCATCGGCGTCCACCGGCACGTAGGGGGCGTCGCCGAGGATCACCGGCTCCAGGGCGCGCAGGCGGGTGGTGAGCGAGGCCGTCGAAGACAGGAGGACCGGTGAGCGGGCCAGGCAGCCGGCGGGCTCGGCGTCGTAGTAGGAGTAGAACCCCAGCCACTTGTAGCCGTGGATGACATGCAGGAAGGTCATCGCGTTGAGCTCATCCGGTGTGGGCATGCGGCCGCCCGGATAGGCATATGTCTGCATCACCGACCCGATCGGGCGCTTGCCCCGGAAGTGCTCGTCGCTGATGGCGAGCCACTGCATGTACGAGAACACGGGTAGCCCCGGAACCGGGTAGAAGTCGAAGGACCACAGATCCTGGCTCTCGAGGTAGTCCAGAGCCCGCGGCGACTGGCAGAGGTTCACCCACACGATGTGATCCGGGTCTAGCTCACGAATCAGCCGCGCCGCCCGGGCCACGGCCTCCGGGGGCACCGAGACCTCGGGCTCGTCGATCAGGTCCCAGCCCCACAGCGCCGGGTGATCGCGGAACCGCTCCACGGCCATGCGCAGGTGCTCGAGGTCGAACTGGTCGCCGGGCAGGAAGAACTTGTTGTTGAACAGCGCCACGGCGCCCCACACCTGCGCCTCCACGCAGCCGTCCAGATGTCGCTGGATGCTGTCCAGCGGGTCCGGGTCGGAGCCGTAGCACTGGACGAGGTTGAAGCCGTGCGCGCGAGTGGTCTCGTCGGGGGCCGCGTGGTACAGGAGCTTGCCCAGGAACGGCCTGCCGTTGAGCAGGAGCGTGTCACCGCGGACCTCGGTTCTCTCCACCGCCACCCACTGCTCCAGCGGCTCGGGAGTGTAGACCTCAAGCTCCCTGAGGTCGCGGTGCACCACCGTCTCGCCGCGACGGACCACGGAGCTCATCCGGTAGCGGCCCTCCGGGAGGGCCGAGATATCGAAGGCTCTCTGAAGCGCCTCGCCGCTCCCCGTGGCTTCCTGGGTCTGCAGCGTGGTCCCGTCCTCTTGCTGCAGCTCGGCGCGTAGCGAAAGCTCTCCGACCACCTGTGCGTCGGCGGCGAAGGTCGCCGTCCAGAGGGCCTGCTCGGTCCCCAGCGGGTAGGCGTAGCGGTCCAGGTCGATGGCCACGGGCTCGGGAACCGTCATCCTGTAGGCGCCGGTGACAGAACCGCTCTCTCCCCCGGACAGCGACAGTCGCAGCAGCGTCTCGCCGGCGACGAGGGCCTCACAGCGCAGACGGCACTGGACCTCGCGCCCCGGACCCACCTCAAGCGTCACGGGCGTGGGTGCGCTGTCGCCCAGAGTCGCCGCGGCGGTCACCCCTATCGCCCTCGCCCCGGGGTTCCGGAAAGTCAGCGTGCAGTCGTTCCGGCCCAGACCAAGAGCCGACAGCCGCACCGACAGCATCTGGAGGTCGGGCGACGGGGCAGACACCGCCGGCTCGGGCGGAACCGTGAGCGCATCCTCCCCTTCGCCGAGGCGCAGCAGAGGGAGTAGCGTCTTGTAGGAGACGAAATCGGCGTCCTCGTCCGCCGGCCGATAGCCTCGCTGGCTCGTGAGCAGGATCGCGTCGATGTACGGGGCCTGAGTGATGCCGGCGTCGGCCACGATGCGGAGCCTGTGAGGGCCCGGCCCCGCAACCTGCCCAACCACCCCGGACCACTTGAGCGCGGTGCCCGGCGTGGGGTACGTGGGCCGCCCGACCCTCTCGCCGTCCCAGTACACATCCACCTCGCACCCGGCGGTCCAGGCCAGACCGCGGACGAACACATCGTACGGCCCCTCGCCGAGACCCTCGACCTCATACTCCAGCCAGCCCGAGGGAGCAAGCACCATGACCTGACCGTTGGAGGGGTGCCGCATCCAACTGGTGAAGCCCTCCTCGCGCAGACCGCCGCCCTCCATGGCGAGGTAGCTCTCCGCCTCGATGTACCGGTACTCATACTCGGCATAGGCGGCGGCACCACATACTGTCAAGAGGAGCGGAAGAAGAGGCCTCACTGTGGTGGTCCCTCCGGGGGAGTCGGCGAGTCGCGAGTCAACGACCAACGGCGGTCAACGGCCAGCGGCGGTCGACGGCGGGGGTGCGGACGGGCGCGGAAGGGGCACCGCGCCCGTGGCTGTCGACGGCGTTTAGGGGACCCAGAGCGTGGGATCGGGTGCCGTGGCGGCCGCACCGGTGAAGACACCGTACTTACTCTTCTCCAGCCACTTGGCGTGGCCGTCGCAGAAGGCAAGATTCGCCCCGTCATTATGCTGCGGGTGGGGCGGCACGGCGTTGTCGCTCTGATCCTGATCCCAGTCGATCAGATAGTACGGATTGCCGTTGCTCAGACGCCCGGCATCGCCCAGCATGATACAGGACGCGGGAGACTTGATCTCGCCCAGCGGGTACCCGCTCAGCGCGATGTTCATCCCGTAGCCCTGGCGCTGGGTGGCGTTGGGCGTACCATCCCAGCCCATGCTCTTGGCGGAGGGGCAGGTGAAGATCTGCACGTTCTTGACGTAGGGCTGCAGGCAGTACATCCACGTGTAGTAGTTCGGGGACGCATAGTACATGGCCGCCCGGATGAGCGTCTCGTCATAGTCCTGGGCGTACATCATCATCCCCAGCCCCATCTGCTTGACATTGTTCAGGCATGACGTCTGTCTTGCCTTCTCGCGCGCTCGCGCGAAGACGGGGAATAGGATCGCTGCGAGGATCGCGATGATCGCGATGACGACCAACAACTCGATGAGCGTGAAGCCTTTGCGCATGTACCGTTCCTCCTGTTCCTGGGTTGAGCCCGAATGTGGGCTCCGCGGCTTCGACAGACTGCCTCGAGGCCCGGGCCCTGCGGCAGCCTGAGCGGCGTGGAATCGCGCCGACAGGCCCGGCCCCGACGGCCCAGAGCCTCGCTTGCGCTCAGTTCGACACGGGCCGTCCGGGCGCCTTCCGGGGGCACGGTCCGCAGGCGGCTCTGATGCAGGCGCGCCGGAGAGGGCGGAGGGCGGCAGGCGACATCCCCCTCCTCGCTCACTTCATGTGCCGGTCGGCGAAGTCCATCCAGCGCTGCCAGTCCCAGGGCGTCACATCATGCTTGCCGGTGCGGAGGTGGTACCCCACCGTCTTGTCGACCAAAGGCTCGTCGACGGCCGGCATGTCCGGGCTTTCCAGATCCGTCTGCCCCAGGAGCCGGTAGACGGGCCCGGCGTTGTAGGCGGCGAGGTACTCGCCCCTGGGGTCGGCCCAGAGGTCCTCGGCGGCACTGGCCACGTAGACCGGCCTCGGGGCGATGAGGGCGATCAGCTCGTGCTGGTCGAAGGGCAGTGATTCCTCGTTGCCGGCGTACTGCCTGAAGTTGCCGCAGAACCAGTGGGGGAAGGCGTTCTGGATGACGGTGAGTGTCTCGCCGAAGTCTCGGCGGCTCAGAGCGGCTCCCCCACAGCCCGAGTTGTTGGAGATCACCAGGGCGAAGCGCTCGTCGGCGGCGCCCGCCCACAGCGACGTCTTGCCCAGACGCGAGTGGCCCATCACCGCCACCCGGCCGCTGTCCACCTCCGGGTCGGTCTCCAGATAGTCCATGATGCGCGACAGGCCCCAGGCCCAGGCACCGATGGTGGCGCACTCGTCGGCGGCCGGCCGCGTCTGTCCCGCTGCGCAGAACAGGGGATGTACGCCGTTTTGGAACCCATCGTCATAGTCGGGGTCGATGTCGCCGTAGTACGCCGTGGCCAGGCCATAGCCGCGCCCGAGGATGGCGGGCACATCCCAGCGGCGGGACGCCACACCCCGCGAGCTCTCCGTGGACCGGTTGTTGACCACACCGGCATTGGCGCCATCGCGGATCCAGCTTCTTGACAACCGGATGCCGGGCTCATCACGCACGGTGTGGTTGCCCTGGAAGTTGAGGCCCACGAACAGGGGCACAGGGCCATCGGCCTGCGCGGGCAGATAGATGAGGATATCCATGCACGGGCCGTGCTCGCCGCCGGCGAAGAGCGCCCTGACCTCCTTGCGCCGGGCGATCCCGCCCAGCGCCCCCGCCTCGGCCGAAAGGGGCTCGAAGCGCGTGGCCGGCAGCCGGCCGGGCATCTTCCCGAACATCTGAGTCTCGAATAGCGACAGCAGCTCCGGGCGCCGCCGGGTCCGCCACATCTCGGCATCCGTCACTGCCGTGCCGTCCTGCATGACCAGCGGATCGGGCAACTGGTACTGACCGGCCTTGCTCTCATCGTAGTTGGTCGGGGGATTCTGTGCCATCTGGGGTCGCTCCCGGACAGTGATCGAGTTGCATTCGGCGGGAGACGGGGGAGGACCTGCGTGAGCCAACGGCTGAGCCGCGAGAACACAGCCGCCTGGAACGACCACCCCACCACCACCGAGGACCTCTCCCCCCTTCCCGCGAAACATGCTCCATCCGCCGCAGCCACTGCCGGGAGGCCGCCATGCACTCGTTTCTACTCGACGCCCTTCTCCTACTCGCCCTGCCCTGCAGCCACTGCCTTGCCGAGCCCACGCCGTCCGGCGAGACCTCCGACCGCAGCGTGATTCTGCGCTGTGGTAGACAGGAGCTATCCGCCTCCCTGGACAACGCCACCCTCACTCTGCGCACCGCCGATGGGGCGATCTCCCTGCACCCCAACCTGCAGCTTGATGGGGGCTGGACGGCGCCGGAGCCCTCCGGCGTCGAGCCCGTCTGGGAACGGGTCGCGGGCAAGGTGGCGGTGACGGTCAGCTATCCCGTGAAGCAGCAGCGAGAGCTCTCGCTGTCGCTTAGCGCTTACGATGGGGTGGAGGCGGTGTTTGTCACCAGCCGGCTGCGGGTGCTGGATCAGTCGCGAGGCCAGTATTACTACTGGCAAAGCGATCTGTCGGCCGAGCACTACTTCGCCCCCGAACAGGGTGGCCCGACGCGGATAGACTACAAGGTGGCAAAGTGGGACGGCATGCCGTGGCGGGAGTGGTGGTTTGTGCCCCGCGCGGCAGACGGGGTGGCGATCTTGCCCACCACCGTGGCCGGGCGCGCCCCCGGAGAAGCGGGGGCGGCGTTTCTCCACGCGGTGCCGCGATCGAACCTCATCGATCCCTGCAGTTCCCTGGACTGCTCCTTCGGTCTGGCGGCGGTGGCCGACGCCGCGGCGGCCCAGAGAGTAAGCCTCGCGGCGCGGCGGGCCGCCGTGCCCGCTCTTTGCCCCGGAAGCCTCCCCGCGCCCCCGGTGGACTATGGCCGCCCGGCGCCCGATTGGCTCCGACAGGCCGAGGTCTACAACCTGTACTACCGCAACAAAGCCCTCTGGACCGACGAAGCCGTTGGGGAGAAACTGGCCGGCTTCCCCTTCATCGTCGGCAGCACGCCGGACAAGGCCGCGCTGGACCGCTGCCACGCGCGGGGTGTGAGGCTCTTGCATTACGTGGTCTACACCTGCCTGCTGGACACCGCGCTCCAGGTGGCCCGGGGAGGTGCGCTGTACACGGAATGGACGGAGTCCCTCGACAATGAGAGCCGCGACCTCAAGGACCACCCGGACTGGGTCTGCATCGACGGGGAGGGCGGGCCGCAGCACGACGGCTGGGGCCTGGAGCACGGGCACCCGGGGCTCCTGAACACCTGCCTGCATCAGCCGGGCCTGAGACAGGCCGCGGTCCGCCAGGTCCGCATGCTCATGGAATTGGGCTACGACGGGGTGTTCATCGATCTGTCCGGACCCACCGTGGAGTGCCATGGCCCGAAGTTCGGTAAGCACACGCATCCCAACCCTGACTGGACCAATACCGAGGCCTATGAGGACGTGCTGCGCGCCGTCTACGAGGCCGTCAAGAGCTACGGCGAGGATCGGGTCGTGGTGCAAAACACCTGCACCGGCATGTTGCCCTCACACTGGGCGTACTGTGATGGCCAGATGCTGGAGGCCTACCCCTACAGCTCGGAGACCCCGACGCTGCGCCAACCCTGGCCGGAGCTGGAGTGGAACCTGCGCCGGTATGCGGAGGCCGTCGCCCACGGCAAGGTGCCGGTGATGCTCCCGTACTTCGGGCAGGGTTCGGCGGAAGAGCTGCGCGACGCCGCCCTGCTCTCTCGGGCCTACGGCGCGCTATCGGGCTTCCTGTGGGCCGACGGCCTGGGGCTCTTGGAGATCGAGGTGGCGCAGGGCTTCTCGGGCGAGCTGTACGCGGCGCGCCTGGGCGCGCCCGCCGGGCCGGTGCAGGTGACGGCGGGCGCGTGGTGGCGGGCCTTCGAGCACGGCATTGCCGTGGTCAACCCGCTGCCGTGGGAGGTGGCGATCACGATTCCGTGGGAGGGAGCCGACACTCTGCGGGATGTGGGATACGGGCAGGAGGTTCGGGTCTTGGGCGACGCGATCGAGCTGCGGGTTGCCGGCGAAACGGGGAGGCTGCTTCTGGGGCGGTGAGCCGTCAGGCCCCGTACTTTTCGTACGCCTCGAACAGGGCCAGGAGGTTCTCTGTGGGCGTATCCGGCTGGAGGTTGTGGGCGGTGCAGAGGATGTAGCCCCCCTCGTCGCCGGCGGCCGCGATCTGCGCCTGCACGTGCCGTCTCACCTGCTCCGGGGTGCCGTGGGGCAAGACGCCCTGGATGTCCAGCCCGCCGTGGAAGCACAGGTGCCTGCCGTACCTTCTGCGCAAGGCGCCCAGGTCCATGCCGGCCGCCTGCGGCTGCAGGGACTGGAGGATGTCCAGGCCGCAGTCGATGAACTCGGGGATCAGCTCCACCACACTGCCACAGGTGTGGTGCATCACCTTCAGGCCGTGGCGATGGGCAAGCTCGATGTAGGCCGCGAAGCCCGGCCGGAAGAACCGGCGCCAGGTCTCCAGGCTCATCATCGCGCCCTGCTGAGTGCCGAAGTCGTCGCCCATCATGAAGATGTCGATGCCCCGGCCCTCGTCCGCCCGGGCCGCCTCGAAGACCCTCTGATTGTACTGCAGGAAGTACTCCACAATGTGCCGGATGATGGCCTCGGCGATGTCCTGGTTCACCGCGAGGTCGATGTAGGTCTGCTCCATGCCTCGGAGGTACATCATGGGCTTGAGCTGCGCCGTGCGGTCCAGGCGGTCACCGGCGTTGACCACCGCATAGCCGGTGTGGGCGGCACACTGCCGGGCAACCTGGGAATAGTCCCACCAGTCGGCGCTGGGCCAACGGTCGTAGCCGTCGATGTCCCGCACCGTCCGGGCCCTGGACAGCGGGGCCTGCACCACATGCTTGTAGGTCCATTCGTAGCCGCCCCGAGCCACGCTCTTCTCCATCCGGCGCACACCCCAGAGGTCCTCGGTACTGCCGTCTTCGTGCCGGCGGAGACTCTGACCGACGAAAGCCGGGCCCTCGACATAGCGCAGATCCATGCCGAGTCGACGCAGCAGCGCCTCCTTGTCGGGCAATCCGAAGTGCGAAAGCAGGCGGCCGGTCACCTCGTCGGTGGCCCAGTAGTCGCGGGGTAGCCGATCCGGGGCCTGATGGGAGAGCGCGGCGAGCACGCGTTGGCGGTGGGCCATGGCGGGGTCTCCGGAGGACGGCATCTGAGGACCGATTCGCCGGGTGGACAACAAGGGCCTGCGGCGTGGCCGATGTACGGTCGAGGGAAACACTCCCGCCGGGCCTGTGCGCCGGGCGGAGGTGCTCCGCCTCTCACTGCCCCCCACCCAGGTATAGCCTCACCGGCTTGTAGATGCCCCCCGCCATCGTCGCATCGGCCACCCGCACCGCCAGCAGGTGCTCCTGTCCCGCCACGGCGCCGGGCAGCTCGATGTCGAAGGGCTTGTCCCAGATCTGGTGTACCGTCCGGCCGGTGGAGGCCTCTGTATGCTCCCCGACGAGCTCCCCGTCCAGGTAGACCCAGGCCTCCTCGTCCACGGCCCCGAAGCGCAGCACGATTCGCTTCCCTGCGGCCTCGGCCGGAACCGTGAACCTCACCCGGTACCAGGCCACCCCGTCATAGTCACCCACCCACGTCTCGCCCCACTCCGCCGGAACGGGGACGGCCCGCCACTGGCTCTCATCCAGATCGGGACGCGCCCAGCCCTCCGTCCGCCCGCGGTCCTCCGGGTCCGTTCGCAAGAGCCACTGGGCCGGGAGCGACGCCAATTCTGTGAGCGGAGCCTGGGTAGGTGTGTACAGGAACGGAGGCAACGCCAGTCCGCCCGTGCCCTCCACGCGGAAGGTCAGCGCATTGGGTCCGGGACTCAGCTTGCCCGTCAGGTCCAGGACCGGAGCGCCGTCACCCTTCTTCATGTACCCCGCCAGGGCCCCGTTGCACCACAGCCATAGCTCCGAGCCGCGGAGGTCGGGGACATACAGACCCACACGGGGATCGGGGCCCGGGTCGAAGTCGACGCTCAGCTTGTACCAGGCGATGCCCGTGTACGGCCGGCCCTCGGGGGTCAAGATACCGCTATGCTGCCAGGCTCCGGCCATTGGCAGCGGGCGCCAGCTCTCGTCGGCGTCCGCCACCGCCCAGCGCTGCACCACGCCCTCGGAAGCCGGGTCGGTGCGGAACAGCGCCACATCGGGCAGCGCCTCTCTCAGGTGCCCCAGGGTGCCGTCGGTCCAGGGCAGGATGTCACGGAAGAAGTCGCCCATCCCGCCGCCGGAGCAGGCACCGCCCCAGGGACCAGCGTCCTGCAAGAGCGCGCTCTGGTCCATGTCGGCGACGGTCCGCACCATCTTGTCGGCCAGTCTTGCCGCCGCGCGATAGTCGCCGGCGGCGGCGGCGTCCAGCGACCGGGCGAAGGCGTCGAGGCGCTCGCAGTGCAGGCGGAAGGCCCGTACCCGCGAGGCGAAGGGCTCCTCGGTGGCGTCCGCGGCGGCTTCGACGAACAGCCTGGCCCAGCGGGCACGCAGATGGGCGGGGAACAGGGCGGGGATCGCGTCCCGACTGTGCGCGGAGAAGGCGTGCAGGTGGGTGGGGCAGTGTCTGATGGCCCCCTCCACGCTGCTGTAATACTGCTGCATGGGCTCGGCCGCGGGGCCGAAGAACCGGCGGCAGAAATCGGCGATCTCCCGGGCCGGGTCCTGGCTGAGGTCCCAGGCCAGCCGGGCCCGCAGGTAGTAGTTCAGGCCCGTGGCCATCCAGGCCATCTGCCCCTCATTGGAGAAGCCCCAGCCGCCGCCCTCGAAAAGCAGGCGCAGGTCCTCGGCGATCCCCTGCGACCGCCAGGCCGGCCTCTGACTGTGCGACCAGTCGTGAGGGTCGTACTCGTAGAACACCTGTCCGGCCGTGAGCTCCTGCCAGCGCCGCAGCATGGCCGCATACTCCTGCCGCGAGGCGCAGCTCTCGTCGGCATAGGAGTGAAGGGTGCACTGCTGGATGGAGGCCAGTTGGATCAGGAGATTGTCGCGCTTGCCCTCAACGCCCTCAGGCGGGCGGCAGCGGTTGTAGTAGGCCATGGTGGTGATATAGCGGCCGGGCGCCCTCCGGGCCACCTCGTCGGCCAGACGGAAGACGAAGCCGAAGTAGGCGTCGCTCACCGCGCCATTGCCCTCGGCCCCGTAGCCGCCGTGCATGGCGGCGGTGCAGTCGGGGCAGTGGCACAAGACCGGCTCATCCGGGGGCGAGAAGGCGAAGGTGTGGTGGTCGGGGTGGGCCGAGAAGTGCTCCGAGACGGTGTCGGCCGCCGCCTGCAGGGCCCCGGGACTGGACATGCACAGGAAGCGGTCATTCCGCCCGCCACCGGGAGTCATGGCGTAGAACTCCGGGTGGCCCTCCCAGTACTTGTCTCTGGGCAGGAGGCGATAGGTGCTGTCATCCACGGGGTTTTGCAGGAACCTGGCCTCCGGGTCGGCACAGTGGGCCCACAGTCTGCGCTGGGACATGCGGTTGCGCCGCTTCCAGGTGTCGAACTCCCGGGATTGCTCGGCGGTTACGGCCAGATGCCCGCTGTACCAGGTGTCCCGCACTCGAAGCTGCGGCCGAACGGTCTTGCATACCGCAGGGACGGTGATGTCGGTCGCCGGGGGCACAACCTGCCCGAACTCGCCGGGGAAGTACCAGCGGCAACCCAGGGAGTGCAACAGGTCGTACACCGCGTACCAGGTGCCCTCGTAGGGGTCGGTCTCATTGCCGGCGAGGATAAGCTTTCCCGGCAGCGTGGCCACCAGGTAGCCTTCATCATCAAACCGCTCGCCAAGCCCGGAGGGAACCCGCAGCCCCGCCTCCGCGGCGGCCGCCTCGGCCGCGGCATGGCCCACAAGCACCGTGACGGCGTACTGACCGCCGGCGGAGGGCACGATGGGGAGCTTCGCCCCGCTCATCAACTGGAGGAATGACTGCAGCTCCTCGGCGGCGGAGCGGGCCTGGGCAGAGGGGGTCTGGCCCACTACGATCTCGGCGGTGGGCCGTCCGCCGCGGACGAGGCTCATGTCCCGGGCCGGGCAGGCCGCAGCCAGACAGAGGAGACCGACAATCTGAGGCACAGCGAACAGGGGACGACAGGTGTGGGTCACCGGCATGTGCGGGCTCATCGTCATCGCTCCCCGGAGGGCGGCGCGGAATCGCCGCCGGCGGGCATCGTGGTGTCCCGGCTTGCGTCACGGCTACTGTTCGTCCGCCGCGGCGCCGTCTCCTCCAGAGGGCCATGGGCGGCCCCGGCGCGGCAGCCGGCGGACAGTCCAGCGCGGCGGGGACACACGAAACGGGCACCCGCTACAGACGGCGGGTGCCCGTTATCCTGTCGTGCCTTAGATCGATCGGACGGAGCCTCTTTGGAAGCTCGGCCCTGGACCGACGCGCACACCGCGGAGGGTCGCGTCGGGTCGGGTCGGCGCCACGGTCAGTCGGGCTGGAAACTCACACTATGCATGAACGTACTGGAGCCAGATTCCGCCATTCCCACGTCCGGAACGGTCGAAGTGCTGCCGTTCTCCCCCATCCTCCCGTCTCCGCCTGCCGTTTGGCGGAGTACAAGCGGCTCGAAGAGAGGCCGAGAGGGGGGCTGGGGGGGTGAGGCGAAGAGAACCGGCGCCCGCCCGGAACCCGCACAATCTGAGTGGAAAGCCCGATGACGCCCTGCGAGACGCTTGCGAACGGCCCTTCGGCCCAGCGCCTAGTCCGCCGCCACCGTCCACAGACGGTCCTCGGAAGCCGCGTTGGAGCGGCTCAGCCACTTGGCATGGCCGTCGAGGAAGCCGTAGTTGGCCCCATCATTGTGGCGGCCGGAGACGTTTCCGATGCCATCGGCCGGAGGCTCTGCCTGGGTCGGGCCGTAGATGTACTCCCACCCGGCGCCCCACATGCCACTGTCGGGGTTGTCACCGATGATGATGGTCTCCGCCGGCTGCATCACCACGGCCAGCGCACGGCCACAGGTGCCGCTGTAGCCGGAAGTGCCCGAGAAGTACCCGAAGTTCTGGTAGTTCCAGCCGTAGCCACGAGCCGTCGGGTTCGAGGGGCAGACGAAGAGCTGGGTGTTCTTGACGTACGGCTGCAGGGCTACGTCCCAGGTGGGAGGGGTGCCGCCTGTGCCGAAGCGCGAGGCATAGGGGAGCACCTCATCGTAGTCCTGGGCGTACATCATGATGCCCAGAGTGATCTGCTTGACGTTGCTCAGACAGGACGTCTGCCGGGCCTTCTCTCTGGCCCGGGCGAATACCGGGAACAGAATCGCGGCCAGGATAGCAATGATCGCAATGACCACAAGCAGTTCGATGAGCGTAAACCCACGTCGTGTCATCTGGTCTCCTCCTTCATATGAATCGCCGGGCGTAAGCCCGGAGCCTGCTCGGTGCGCCTGTGGGACCCAACAAGCGTCACACAGGGCAGGGACCCCATTACGCGGGGGTTCTCAGTGCCCCTGCAATCGGCGTGCCGCCGGAGGGGTGGCATGTTCCCACTCATCCCCGTTAATATATAGCCAGATTACACATTCGTCAAACACTGCCTGATTGACGTTGCCCCCGGGCTTGGCTATAATCGCTAGTAATCGCATATCTACTTCGGAATCGCGTCTCGGCTGCTTTGCCATGCCAGGTGGACAGCGCCGTCGCATTGGGTTCCGGGTTTGGCCGGGAAGGCGGAATCGCAGTCTTGAAAGCGGAAATCATCGCCGTCGGCACCGAGCTACTGCTGGGCGAGATCACCGACACGAATGCCACGCACATCTCGCAGCAGCTTGCTGCGATTGGCGTCGACCTGCATTATCGGCACACAGTAGGCGATAACCTCACGCGGCTGGTGGGCGTCATCGAGACGGCCATGAGTCGCAGCGAGGCGATCATCATCTGCGGCGGTCTTGGCCCCACGGAAGACGACCTCACCCGGGAGGCCATCGCCCGCGCGGTGCATCGTCCCCTGGTTCGGGATCCACAGGCAGTTGAGTACCTGAAGGAGTTCTTCTCCTCGCGCGGCCGCGTTGCGGTCGAGGCGAACTTCCGGCAGTGCGAGGCCCCTGAGGGGGCCTCGCTGCTTCACAATACCTGCGGCACGGCCCCCGGGGTCTGCGCCGAGTACAACGGGACCATGGTCTTCGCCGTCCCCGGGCCGCCCCCGGAGATGCGGGAGATGATGCGGCTGCAGGTGATGCCGCGGCTGGCCGAGCGGGCCGCAGAGCAGGGCGGCGGGACCCTACACACGCTGACCTTGCGCCTCGCCGACATCGGCGAGTCCAATGTGGCGGAGATCCTGCACGATCTGATCGGTGGCCAGACGGATCCCACCATCGCGCTGTATGCTTCGCCCGGCGAGGTGAAGGTGCGGATCGCCACCAAGGACGTCGACGAGAAGGTGGCCAAGGGGCGTCTGGAGGCTCTGGCGACGGTCCTGCGCGAGCGGCTGGTGGGGCACGTCTATGGCGAGGACGATGAGACGATGGAGGTCGCGGTGGGCAGGCTCCTTAGGGAGCGCGGGGCCACCGTGGCCGTGGCCGAGAGCTGCACCGGGGGGCTGATCGCCAGCCGCATTACGGACGTTCCGGGCGCTTCGGAGTACCTGTTGGCGGGAATTGTGGCGTACTCCAATGCGGCCAAGGTGGAGCTGCTCGGTGTGCCCGAGGAGGTCCTGGTCGGCTACGGAGCCGTAAGCGAGCCGTGCGCCCGGGCGATGGCCGAGGGGGTGCGGCGAGGCACCGGGGCGGACTTCTCGGTGGCCACCACCGGCATCGCCGGCCCCGGCGGAGGCACGCCGGACAAGCCGGTGGGTCTTGTGTACATTGCGGTCGCATCGGAACGCGGCACCGCATGCGTAGAGCAGACCTGGCCCGGCACCCGGGATCAGTTCAAGCAGAGGGTGAGCCAGATGGCGCTCAACCTCCTGCGCAGGCATATCGGGGGCGAGGATGTCTGAGCGCGCTGCTCTGCGGAGTGGGCCGCGTACTCGGGGACGTCTCACCACGGCGATGCTCTCATGAGTCACTTGCCACCGCCGGACAGTCATCTGAGGCTGTTTTATGCCGTGCCCCTGGCCCCACCGTTGCGCGCCGGCGCCCGGGAGGTCCAGGAACAGATCGGTCGTGTGCGGGCCAGGGTCAGGTGGGTGGAGCCGGACAACCTGCACTTCACGGTCAAGTTCCTGGGTGATACCCCCCGGTCGTCGCTCCCCGCCCTGTCGACAGTCGGTCTGCAGGTATCATCACGCCACGAGGCGTTCGAGCTTTGCCTGGCTCAGGCGGGCGCGTTCGGCCGTCCCAGCAGCCCCAGCGCGATCTGGATCGGGTGCTCCCGCGGGGCTGAGGGGCTCTGTGCTTTGGCTTCGGACCTGGACAGGTCTCTGGCCGCCGCGGGTCTGTGCGCCGCCGAGGCCCGACCCTTCCGGGCCCATCTGACCATCGGGCGCTACAAGGACCGCCGGTCCAGCCCCGAGCTGGCACAGGCCATCTCGGAGGCCGCCGAGACCGATCTCGGAGGCTTTCGGGTCGAGCGTTTCGCCCTGCTGAGCAGCGAGCTCACGCGCGGGGGACCCATCTACACGGAGTTGGAGAGCTTCGCCCTGCAGGCCGGCGCGGGCACTCCGCCTCAGGCCAACTCGCCCAAGGCCACCGGTCCCGGCGGGGAACCGTCCGCATGAGCTCTGGCGGCCCCCGGGCGGGGCCTTCACCAGCCGCCGCTCTGCGGCGTCCGTTCGTTCAAGAGGCCATCTTCCCGAGAGGATCGGGATCGTCGCGTAGGTTCGGAGGCAGACGGCCGGACGACGGGTGGGCGCGCCGCACTCGAATGACGCTATTTCACCTATGGAAGACGGTCTGAGATCATGGCAAGAGACACCAAGCAGCCGGGAGACAAGGCGAAGGCGCTGGATCTGGCTCTGGCGGGCATTAAGAAGCAGTTCGGGGAGGGCGCGGTGATGCGCCTGGGCGAGGACGCCCAGCAGTTGGCGGTAGATGTGATCCCCACCGGGGCGCTGAGCCTGGACATCGCGCTGGGGGTGGGCGGGCTGCCCCGCGGGAGGGTCGTGGAGATCTACGGGCAGGAGGGCTCCGGCAAAACCACGCTGATGCTGCACTTCCTGGCCGAGGCCCAGAAGTGCGGGGGAACCGCGGCCTTCATCGATGCCGAGCATGCCTTCGCCCGCGATTACGCCGCCCACCTGGGTATCGACCTGGACACCCTGCTGGTCTCCCAGCCCGACACGGGCGAGCAGGCTCTGGAGATCTGTGACGCCCTGGTACGCAGCGGCGCCGTGGACGCCGTGGTCATCGATTCGGTGGCGGCACTGGTGCCGGCCGCCGAGCTCGAGGGCGACATGGGCGACGCCCACGTAGGCCTGCAGGCCAGGCTGATGAGCCAGGCCCTGCGCAAGCTGGCGGGCTCGGTCTCTCAGGCCAATGCCACGGTGGTGTTCATCAACCAGATCCGAGAGAAGATCGGGGTCATGTTCGGCAATCCGGAGACCACCCCCGGCGGGCGGGCTCTGAAGTTCTGGGCCTCCGTCCGCCTGGAGCTGCGCCGCGCCGAGTCACTCAAGCGCGGTACCGACGTGATCGGTAACAGAGTGAGCGTCAAGGTCGTCAAGAATAAGGTTGCACCCCCCTTCAAGAAGTGCGAGTTTGACATCATCTACGGGGAGGGCATCTCCAGGTACGGCTGTGTCCTGGACGAGGCCCTCGAGTTGGGACTGGTCGAGAAGTCCGGTAGCTGGTTCAACTACGGCGAAGAGCGCCTGGGGCAAGGTCGGGAGAATGTGGTGGACATGCTGGCGGCCGACCCCGCGCTTGGAGAGGAGCTTGAGGCCAAGGTCCGCGAGGCCCGCGGGCTGTCGATGGCCCCGGGCGTCGGGACCGAGCCGGGAGCCGAGTCGGAGACGGACGAACTGGAGCGGTAGCGCCGCCGCGCCACGAGGTGGCGCAGGCGGCCGTGGTAGGACGCGAGATGTGCCCCGCGGCACGGGCGGCCCGGGAGTCGGCAGGACTGCGTCCGGGTCATGTGGTGGGGCAAAAGCATATTGTGTTTCCCGCCGTGGATCTCGGCCCCTCGGGGCGGATCGCAACCTGGTCTGAGGAGGGAGTGATGGCAGGCGCGGAGGACAGGATAGCGGAGATCAAGCCGCATCCAAGGCGCCGACACTTCTATCTGTTGGTACTGGACGATCAGCAAGCCCTGTGCGTGCATGAGGACGTCATCGTCGCTCTCGGCCTGGGAGCGGGGAGGTATCTGACCGCGGACCTCCGGGAGCAGATCGAGTACCGGTCTCGCCTGGTGGATGCCGAGCAGATCGCGCTGCGGCAGCTCAAGACACGGGCGCGCAGTCGAGCGGAGCTGGCCGGGACCTTGCGCGGCAGGGGCTTTGAGGACGCCGTGATCGAGGAAGTGCTGTCGAAGCTTGAAAACATCAGACTCGTTGATGACAGGGAACTCGCCCGCGACATGACCGAGAGCCTCCTGAGACGCCGCCCCATGGGGCGCCGGGGATTGCATTACAGGCTCACGCAGCGCGGGCTAGGGGACGATGTGGCAGATGCGGCGGTGGCACAGGCCCTGGAAGGCAGTGATGAGCTGCAGCACGCGACGGACCTGCTGCGGCGGAAGCTGCCGGGATGGGAAGGCCTGCCCGCGGTCAAGCGGCGCACCCGGGCCTATCAGCTCCTGGCGCGCCGGGGGTTTGAGCCCGACACCATCGCCGACGCCCTCAACACCGTTCTACCCGACGAGCCATAGGCCCGGTTGCAGCCACCCGCGGCCGCCCTTGCACACCTGAGGAGTTCGAGGCAGGTTCGGGCGAGGGCCGGCGCCGCGAGGCAGAAGCGTTTCGGCCGCCTGTCCGCAAGAGGGCGCGGAGCCGGAACCTGGAGCCGGGATGTCGGGCGATGCGTTCCGCGACGGCCGCGCCGCCGAATTGAGGCGGCAACAGGCGGCCCCGCACGTATGGGACGCCCCGACCAAAGAGGGTCTGCTCCACAACACGGGAGGTGATCCACGGTGCAAACCGTGATAGCCGTCATAATAGCTGTGCTGTCTGTCGCTGCCGCAGTCGCGGCCCTGATGCACGCAGGCAAGGTGCGCAAGCAGGCCGAAGCAGAAACCCATCAGTCCCGGGCCGACGGTCAGGCCGCGCTGGAAGAGGCAAAGAAGGCCATCGAGGCCGACAGACGGGAGCTGAAGCTGGCCGCCAAGGAGCAGGAGATCAAACTCCGCGAGCAACTGGATGAGGAGGCCAAGAAGGCCCGCGCCGAGCTGGACAGGAATAAGAAACGCCTCGATGAGCGCGATGACAACCTGGACAAGCGCAAGACAGAGCTGGAGAAGCGCACCAAGGAGCTGGACCAACGAGAGAAGCACCTGGAGACCCTGGAGAAGGAGGCTCAGGACCTGGTGGGCGCCAGGAGGGGTGAACTGGAGCGCGTCGCCCAGCTCGACACCCAGGCCGCCAGAGACCTACTGCTCTCCGAGGTCGAGAAGGAGACCCGCACGGAGTCCGTCAAGCTGATCCGCAGGATCCAGGAGGACACCAAGCGGGAGGCCGACAAGCAGGCGGCCGAGATCGTCAGCGCCGCCATCCAGCGCTGCGCCGTGGACCAGACCACCGAGACCACCGTCTCGGTGGTACCCCTGCCGGGCGATGAGATGAAGGGCCGCATCATCGGCCGCGAGGGGCGCAATATCCGCTGCTTCGAGCAGCTCACCGGCATCGACCTCATCGTCGATGACACCCCGGAGGCCGTGGTCCTCTCCGGCTTCGACCCGGTGCGGCGCGAGATCGCCAAGGTCGCCCTGGAGATGCTCATCACCGACGGCCGTATCCACCCCGGACGCATCGAGGAGACCGTGGATCGCGCCCGCAAGCTCACCGAGGAGCGGATGCAGGAGGCCGCCGAGCGGGCGCTGTTCGAGACCGGCATCTCCAACGTCCACCCCGAGATCATGAAACTGCTGGGCAAGCTGCGCTATCGCACCAGCTACGGCCAGAACGTGCTGAAGCACTCCATCGAGGTGGCCCACCTCTCCGGCGCCATGGCCGCCGAGGTGGGGGCGAGGGTCAATATCGCCCGGCGCGCCGGGCTCCTGCATGACCTGGGCAAGGCCGTGGACTTCGAGCGCGACGGCACTCACACCCAGATCGGGGCCGAGATCGCCAAGAGCCGCGGCGAGGCGGCGGACATCGTGCACTGCATCGCCGCCCATCACGAGGACATAGAGATGCAGTGCGTCGAGGCCGCCCTGGTGCAGGCCGCCGACGCCATCTCCGCCTCCAGGCCGGGGGCCAGACGCGAAACCCTGGAAACCTACCTCAAACGCCTGGAGGGCCTCGAGTCCATCGCCCAGAGCTTCGAGGGTGTGGACAAGGTCTTCGCCATCCAGGCCGGGCGCGAGGTGCGGGTTGTGGTCAAACCCGACAAGATCGACGACCTCGAGGCCCATCGCCTGGCCAAGGGCATGGTCGCCCGCATCGAGGGCGAGCTGGACTATCCGGGGCAGATACGGGTAACCGTCATCCGCGAGACCCGGGCCGTGGAGTACGCCAAGTAGCCTCTCAAAGCAGGTACATCCCATGCGGCCGGATGCCCCCCGGAAGACCCGGGGGCCGTGGCATCCGGCCGCAGCGCTTCATCCAGGTGACAGCGGTGACGATCATCTTCATCGGAGACGTCTGCGGCCGTCCCGGGCGGCAGGCACTGGGCAAGCTCCTGCCGGCCATCAAAGCCCAGCACGGCGCCGACTTTTGCGTGGTCAATGGCGAGAACTCCGCGGCGGGCTTCGGCATTACTCCCGACACCGCGGCGGAGATCTTCGACGCCGGGGCCGACTGCATCACCACCGGGAACCACGTGTTCGCCCAGAAGGTGGCTTACGACCTTCTGGAGCGCGACCCGCGCATTCTCCGCCCCGCCAACTATCCGCCCGGCGCACCGGGCCAGGGCGTCGGGATGTTCCAGGCCGCCGATGGCCGCTGGGTAGGGGTCGTGAACCTCCTGGGACGCACCTTCATGCAGCCGCTGGACTGCCCGTTCCGCGCCGCGATGCAGAGTGCCGAGGACCTCGCCCGGCAGTGCCAGGTGATCCTGGTGGACATGCACGCCGAGGCCACATCGGAAAAGTGCGCCCTGGCCCACTACCTCGACGGCAGGGTCTCCGCCGTCATCGGCACCCACACCCACGTACAAACCGCCGATGAGCGCCTCCTGCCCGGTGGAACCGCCTTCATCTCCGACTGCGGCATGACCGGCCCCACCGGGACGATCATCGGGGTGGACCCCGGTGTCGTCATTCGACGCTTCCTATCGGGCCTGCCGGCCCGTTTCGAGGTGCCCCGCTCGGGGGAGGCCCAACTCAACGGTGTGGTGGTTCAGACACAGGCCTCTTCCCTGCGCGCCACGGAGATAACTCGCATCCAGGCCTTGACGAACTCTGACAGTGAAGTATCATAAACAGCCAGGGGCTCGGCCGGAAGCCTCCAGCAGGGCCGCTGCGGTGCGCCAAGATCCGGCGCACCACACGGTTTTCGGCCGCTCGTCCCAACCTTCACTATCGCACTACTCACACCAATACACGCACACGATGCAGGCGTCCGGGGCAAGCCACGAGCCGGGGCAGGCTCCCTGGGAGAACTCCTCTCCCTGCCTCAGTCGCCGAAGGGGGATGCAGCGTTGGCAACACTGAAGGTGGGCTCGCAGTCCGATCCAAACAAGGTCGCAGGGGCTCTGGCCGGGACGATCCGCGAGGTCGGTAAGGCCGAGATGCAGACCATCGGCGCCGGGGCGCTGAACCAGGCGATCAAGTCCATCGCCATCGCCCGGGGGTTCCTGGCCCCCGCAGGGATTGACCTGGTTTGCTATCCTGCCTTTGTGGATGTGGAGATCGACGGCAGCGAGAGAACGGCAATCAGGCTCTTCATCGAGCCACGCTGACGTCCGCTAAGGGCCTTCGCCCCTCAGCACCGCACCGCTTCACCGGTGGGGCGGTGCTGAGGGGCGAAGGCCCTCAGCACCGCACCGCTTCACCGGTGGGGCGGTGCTTTGTAGCCCATTTGTATGCGCACTCGCGGCCGCAGCCTGGACACAGGCGGCGGCCTTCTGCTGCGTCCTGACCCCGGCAATCCCGGCATCTCCCGCGAAGGACCAAGAGGCGTCGCCGGACACCGTGTTTCCGTGCGTCGAACCTCCTCTGTGCTTCATCACCCCATCCACACCCACCGGAACTCGTCCCAGCTCTGCGACAGGCCGGGCCCCAGGTTCTCCACCGCGCCCGTGAGGCCGCCTGCGCCATCCAGCTCCGCGCGGAGCCCAAGCCAGGTGTACTCCCCTTCCTCGTAGGCGAAGCTCTCACCGTCGTCATCGTACAGCGAAAAGCCGCCCGCTACTCTCCCGTAGTGGCGAATCTCCAGGGCCCGCGGGTTGTCCTCCGCAGCCAGCGGAATGATGCCGCCCTCCTTGACGAACAGCGGGATGCGCTCCAAAGGCGCCTCGACCTGCACCCTCTCGCCACCGGCCATGGCCTGTCCGCTGTGGAAGTCCACCCAGTTGCCCGGAGGCAGGAGCACGCTGCGGCTGCTTTGGCCCGGCAGCATGGGCGCCACCAGCAGGCAGTCGCCCATCATGTACTGGTCGGTGACGTCGGCCGCGGCCGACAGCGCATAGGGGTTCTCGGTGGCGTCCAGCTCGCCGGGCTGTGCGGAGGCCTCGGCCTGCAGGCCCTCCAGCGCCATGGCCCTGAAGGGTGGGAGGCCCTCGAAATGGTAGCGGGCAAAGGCGGAGTACAGATAGGGAATGAGGCGCAGACGCAGGCGCAGGGTCTCGCGGACGATACCGGCCACCTCAGGGAAGGACCACGGCTTGGTGCCGTCCGCCCAGGCGTTGAGCATCGCAAGGGGGGAGAAGCACACAAGCTGCATGCGCCGCACCCACTCCTCGGCCGTCGCCGCCGAGCGCACCTCCGGCGTCCACAGCAGGCCTGAGAAGCTGCTATTGCACAGCCCGGTGAGGAACTGGCACAGGTCGTAGCAGTCGCTGTAGATGACGAAGGGATGGCCGCAGCCCCCGGCATTGGAGCCGCGGACGAGACCGTAGGTGCGCCGGTTCTTGCCCCTGAACATCTCCCGGGTCAGCGACTGCCACTGCAGCCCGTATGTCTGACGCATCACCTCGCCGCTGTGGCCGGAGGGGAAGGTGGCGTGGTCCGGCCACAGCCAGCTATCCACTCCGTCGCACTCGTCCAGCTTGTACCCGCTGACCCCGGCCTCCAGATGCTCGGAGGTCTGCTGGGCCCGGATGAGGGCCCGGGCCTGCGGCATAGTCGTATCGGGCACGATGCCGCACCAGACGGTATGCGAGCCGGAAAGCGGCAGCATCTGCCGGTAGATGGGCGAATCGGGGGACAGATAGGGGTTTTCCCACAGGTTCACGCGCACGGCGCGCTCCAGCAGGTCCTCGCACAGCCCGGCGGGGTCGGGGAACCGGCCGGGGTCCCAGGTGTGGGTGCACGGATATGCCCCGCTTTGCCAGCCCGGCTCCAGGCCGAGCACCTGTAGCGGGAAGTCGCGGTCGAAGAACTCCTCCGCCTCGGCAAGGACCTGCTGGGCGCTGTGCCCGATGGGTGTGCGGTGCCAAAAGCCCAGTCCCCACTTTGGCGGCAGGCAGCCGCCGCCGCAGAACAGGATGTACCGCCGCACCGCCTCCAGCGGCTGCTCGCCCGCGAACACAAGCACATCGACACCCTCGGCCACCAGCGAGACCTCTACCGCATCCGAGAGCGGCTGAGCCGTCCAATCGGGGTCCGTGGTGCGGTCGCGCACCCGGGGCGGGTGTGGGGAGTCCTTGCGGACGGCGGTTCCCATGTAGAAGGACGCGAAGCGTGCGGTGTTCACCAGCACCCCGTAGCCGCGGCTGGAGACGT
>Ga0334884_1001568_pt1 | contig 33157 bp, 15 predicted proteins | sample GraSluR1_MG_7_FD_207215 | JGI IMG/M metagenome (GOLD analysis project Ga0334884, IMG submission 207215) | Sludge microbial communities from methane-producing bioreactor in Wageningen University, Netherlands - Granular Sludge_12_05 R1 | ecosystem: Engineered > Bioreactor > Anaerobic >... | reverse complement strand
TATATTCCTTGCTAACAGCATTGTATTGGTAAATGCTATTACTTGAAAAGGATAAAAAGAATACTGATCCAAACTTATCGTTAAGGATTTGTTTAATTGACCGTGAATATGGTTTTTCAAATGTGATGTAGTGTTTTTGAAAAACTCCTTTACTCCTGTCGAAATAGGTTGCCCCATTGGCACCCCAAAATCCTACCAAAAATGATCCATCGTTTAATTCAACAAAAGCGTTGTACCAATCTCTTTTAAGGGATGTGGGATCAAGTGTATACTTAGTGAAGCACTTTGATTTTAAATCGAAAGAATTCAGACCTACTCCAGCCCAAAGACCAACCCAAAGAGTGCCCTGCCTATCAAAGTATAGGTTTGAAACTCTGTTTGATGCGATAGCACATTTTTCTTTTGGGTTGCTTCTGTAGCTGATAAAATCAGCTTCATCGGGTTTCCAAACATTTATACCTTGATCGGCTGTTCCAATGTACAATTCACCATCCTTGCTTTGGACTAATGATGTTACAATATTAGACGAAAGGCTTAAATCGTAGTTAGGAATATTGTAGTAATATGAAAAATGAGAACTTTTTTGGCTTAGTAAGCTTACACCATTTCGTGTACCCATCCAAATGTTTCCAACTCTATCGATGTAAACTTTGTTAACATGATTATTTATGAGCGATAATGTGTTGTTTTGGTTGTTACGATAAATGGTAAATTCTTTGGAAATTGTATTTAATGAAACTAACCCATTTCCTGTACCAAACCACACCAAACCATCCGAATCTTCAGTAATTGAATATGTTGATGTTGTATAAATTCGATTAAATTTCTCGGTTTCAGGGAAGAATTGGTAAATCCCATCAAGTCCAACCACAAACCATTCTCCATTTTTGGTTTCAATAATGTCGCCAATGTCATTATCCCTTTTACTCTCATTATCAAGTCCTAAAGCATTTACTGTTTGAATGGTCTTATTTTTTTTGTTAAATTTCATCAATGGGGTACTTCTGCCACCAAACCATATGTTTCCTTCAGAATCATTGAATAAAGCATGATATCGATAGTAAGATTGTTTAACCGCTGTATGAGATATGTGTTCCCAGCTACTTTCTGTTATGTGGTATGATGAAAGAGTTCCCTCAAGGGTTTCAATCCATAGGGTATTATTAGATTCTGTGTAAAGGAGCTTGCGAATATGGTTAGTTCGAGGAGTATTCTTATTACCTGTTTGGGCCATATAACGTTTAATCGTACCATCCTTAAGCGACAGTTGACATAGACCTTCAGTTGTTCCAATCCACAGGTTATCATTACTATCTTGAGCCAATGATGTTATTGTGTTACCAGGAATTGAAAGAGTATCATCGATAGAGTTTCTATAGCTTATGAATTCATACCCGTCGAATCGGCTAAGCCCATTTTCGGTGCCGAACCACATATAACCTCGTTGATCTTGGATAATGTCGTTGATACGATTATGAATGAGACCATCCTGAGTGCCATAGTTTACAAAACGGGTATAAACATCAGTGGTATTTGATTGGCATACAGCTAAAGAAATGTTGAAAATCATTAAGACACATATAAATAATGATTTTATAGCCATCGAAATTCTTGTAAGTTTGTAATTATAACGATTTCAGAAAACCCATAATTTAATTTTACACCTCGGGATTTAGATTTGTTTCCAACAGTTCACGGAGTTTGAGATTTGTAATATTTTCATGAACATTTCCCTCAGCAGCGAAGGAAACAGCACCTGTTTCTTCGGAATTAATCACAACAATTGCATCGGTATTCTCAGTTATCCCAAGAGCTGCTCTATGGCGAAGTCCATAGGAGGGAGGGAGGTTGGTTTTTTCAGAAACAGGAAGTATGCAACGGGCAGCATAGATTAGATTATTTTTGATAATAATTGCTCCATCATGAAGGGGACTGTTTTTAAAAAAAATATTCTCTATTAACCGGCTCGAAGTTTCAGCATTGATGATATCTCCTGTTTCAGCGTATAAAGTTAAGTCTGATTTTCGGGTTACTACAATGAGAGCCCCTGCCTTTCTATCGGACATATTTCTACTAGCTTTAACTATTGCTTCAATGTTAACAGGGTTTTCCATTTTTTTACCCCTGAGAAAAAAAATGTTTTCGAAAGAAAATCGATTCTTTGAAAAGTAACGTGTGCCAATTAGTAACAGAAAACGTCTTATTTCTTGCTGAAATACAATTATTAATGCAATAACACCAACACCAATAATCTGTCCCAGTATACTACTTAGCAGCTCCATATTTAGGGCTCTTACAACAAGCCAAAGAAGGTATACAAAAAAAATACCCATAAAAATATTTATTGCTACAGTTCCCCTTATCAGCATGTAAATTTGGTAGAAGAGTAATGCAACAAGCAGAATATCGATTACATCAAGTACTCGAATGCTGATAAAGGTTATAATATATTGTAAAAGCATTTATTAAAAAGAGTAATGATTAATTAATCTGTTATTGTTTGGTTATGAGTGAGTGACACCATTTTAATGGCCTCAACGGCTTCCTTAACATCGTGTACCCTTAATATTTTAGCCCCATTTAGCAAAGCTATTGTATTTAAAACGGTGGTGCCATTCAACGCATTTTCAGGTTTCTGCTCCAAGGGTTTATAAATCATAGATTTTCTCGATAAACCAACAACAATCGGTATGTTCAGAATCCGAAAAGAATCCAAATTTTTTAGAATAGAATAGTTATGCTCAAGGGTTTTGCCAAAACCAAATCCAGGATCAATTAAAATATCATTGATTCCCAAAAGGTTGAGTTCGTTAATCTTGTTTGAAAAGAATGAAAAAAGTTCCTTAACTACATTATCATACTTTGGATCATTTTGCATGTTTTGTGGAGTACCCTTCATGTGCATTACAATATATGGGACGTTAAGCTTTGCTATGGTTTCGTGCATATTTTTGTCCATTGCTCCTGCAGAAATATCGTTGATTATGTTTACGGCAAAATCATCAACTACTCTTTTGGCAATGCTTGCCCTATAAGTATCAACCGAGACAATGGCTTCGGGAAAGTGTTTACGTACAACTGCCAAAGCTTTGCTAAGCCGCTTTATCTCCTCTGTAGCCGATACAGGAGTTGATCTTGGACGTGTTGAGCAAGCTCCAATATCAATTATTTTGCCACCCTGATATAAAACTTCCTTAGCACGCTTAAATATCCTATACTTCATTCTGTATCGACTTCCGCTATAGAATGAATCGGGGGAAACATTAATAACACCCATTACTATAGGATCTGAAAGGTCAATTAATTTTCCCCTGCAGGAAAGGGTATGCTTTGCAGAAAAAAATGAATGAATTTCTTCCATCATTACACCTTTCGGTTTGTTTTGGTTGCTAAAATACGAAACATTTGGATAAAAACGACTTTTATAATCAATGTGTTTTTTCGATCAAATTACTTCTTAACTTATTTTATAAGTGACTTTCGATTTTTAAAGTGTAATTTTGCAACTTTGATAAATCATTACATAAATTCTATGAGTTTTATTGTAATAGAGGGTCTCGATGGTGCTGGAAAATCAACACAGCTTAAGCTATTGGGCGATTATCTTTTAAGCAAGGGGAAACCATTCGAATCTTTGCATTTTCCCAGAACAAATTCTCCTTTTTTTGGCGAGTTAGTGGCACGATTTCTTCGTGGTGAGCTGGGAATGCTTGAGCAGGTTGATCCATATGTAGTGGCTCTTCTTTATGCTGGAGATAGAAAAGATGCCGCTAGTATTCTAAATGGATGGCTAAACGATGGAAAAACCATCCTTCTCGATCGTTATGTCTACTCCAATATTGCTTTTCAGTGCGCTAAACTTAATGATATTGATGAGCAAAGAAAACTACGTGATTGGATTTATGATTTGGAGTTTAATTACTTTGGCATCCCAAAACCTGATCTAAATATTTTTCTCGATGTTCCATTCGAATTCACAAAATCGAAGCTAACACAAAATCGGGATGGTGAAGATAGAAATTATCTAAAGGGTAATGTAGATATTCATGAAGAGAATTTAAGTTTTCAAGAGAAAGTTAGGAGGGTTTACCTTGATCAAGTAAAATATGATTCTAATTATTTGATAATTAATTGTTCAAATAAGAATGGTGAAATGGAGGATATGCGCCTTATTTTTGATAAAATAGTAAAATCAATTGTTGATCGTTCAATTGTATAAAATAGAAAATTAATATGCTAAGGTTTTTAGTTTGGATTTCCAGGTATTTACTAGCATTCACATTTATTTTTTCAGGATTTGTAAAAGGGGTCGACCCTCTTGGCTCTGCCTATAAATTTTCGGATTATTTCGTTGCATTTAATCTTGGCTTTTTAGAACCACTTGCTTTAACATTTTCATTTATACTATGTTCAGCAGAGTTATATATTGGATTGCTCCTTTTGCTGAGGGTAAAAGATAGCATTGCCATTTGGGGAGCATTCCTATTCATGGTTCTGTTCACTCCTTTAACTTTGGTTCTGGCAATTTATAACCCTGTATCCGATTGTGGCTGCTTTGGTGATGCAATAAAACTTACAAACTGGGAAACATTTTTTAAGAATATCCCAATACTTCTTGCTTCAATATTGCTACTTATTTATCGAAAGAAGCAGATTCCTTATTTTAGTTCATATTTAAATATCATATTGGCAGCTATTTTACTGTTCATTTCATTTTTACCTTCAATACATGGATATCGCAATTTGCCACTGATAGACTTCCGTCCTTACAGCATTGGAGTAAACATTCCAGAGGCCATGAAAATACCACCCGATGCACCGCTTGATGAGTATAAAACAACACTTTTTTATGAGCGGGATGGAGTGATAAGAGAGTTCACGGAGGATAATATGCCTTGGCAAGATTCGACTTGGAAATTTGTGGATAGCAAGTCTGTGCTTGTTAAACGAGGTTATACCCCTTTGATTACCGACTTTATGATTGTTGACTACGATGGCTGGGATATAACCGAAAGCATTTCTTATTTCCCAGGCTACTATATGCTTGCGGTATCATATAGACTTGATAAAGCGAATAAACAATCATTTGAAAAGCTCAATGAAATTTACTTTAAAGCCAAGGAACAAGGTATTGGATTTGCTTGCCTTACTGCATCGACCCCTGATGAGATAGATCGTTTTATAAGCAATACTGGTGTTGCCTTTCCTTTCCTTCTGGCCGATGAAATCATGTTGAAAACTATCATTAGGGCTAATCCTGGATTAATATTGCTTGATAATGGAACAATAATTGGTAAATGGCATAATAGGAATTTTCCTGAGTCAAGTTTTTTTGAAGGAAATTTGACATCAAAATCCCTAACCTATCAGCGGTTAACAAATTCTAAAATTTGGAGTATTTTTATTGTAGTTAGCGTTTTTGTGCTATTATTGGGAACTCGTTTATTAAAGGTAATTATAAACGATTTTTGGAAGAAGTAGAATTATTTATAATACTACTGAATTCTAACCTCTTCAACCTGTATTACTTCACCCGTTTCTATGCTGTAAGCAAAGCAAACTATATCCATATTGGATACATTCCATTCTGAATTCAATATACAGTTTACGCTTATGGTTTCAATGTCATCACATACAGCACCTTCAGCGAAAATGTTTGTTCCCCATGTGCCATTCATTGTAGCTCTGAAAACATGCATATGCTCGTAATCGGGAATAACTCCATCGGGGTAGTCTGGATCGTCTTTAGTTTTTTGGGGTGAAATCAATCCACTTTCGGTTAAAAAGACACAAACATTCATACTTTCAAGCGTTGCTATAGCAGTAGCTGTAACAGTTACGCATAATTCACGTGTACTAGTGTTGTAATCCCTGTTAATTTGAATTTTAAGGGTTGGTTCCTGTGAAATGTAATCAGCAGCAATAGTTGCCCATTCTGTAGTTCCTAACACATCATTGTTCTTTCGATTTACTAATCCCGATGGGTATGAAATAACTCCAAAATGGTTTTTAAGTTCTTCACCCGTAGGAGTTTTATAGTTTATTGGAAAACTTGCATTAGTATTAGCAAAAAAACCTGCATGGTAAGCTATAATAATAAATTGATCTCCATAGAGTTCACTAAGTTGTGCTGCAATTTGAGCACCTGCAGGACAGTTAGGGCATTGATGTCCAGTAAATTCTTCCAAAAGCACCTTTTGCAAAACCTCACCCGTATCGGGTGGTTGAATTATTGCATTTGTATATGGTTCTTCTACAATATCACAACTAATGATAATAGTAAAAAAACATATTAATAATACAGATAGTTTATATCTATTCATCGTAAAAAAAAATTAAAAAGTAGTTGAAAAAGTAATTCCGGCCGCATAGGCAGCAGGTACCTTACGGCAAATGCCGCCTACACAAATAATACCTTCACTTTGCTTACCGTAACTAACAGATAATCGATGAGGACCTTTACTATAGCTCATACTTGTAGAGTAATAATGCTTTCTAAGGTCTTTTTCCTCGTTACCGTAGTTGTACTGATCAGATAGTGAGAATGACCATTTAGGTGCGATGGAATACTCAGCTAAAACCATTGCCCAGCTACCATTATCCTGCTTTGTTTGTAGGTGTTGTCCTTCAATCCTTATACTTTGATTGTTTTGTAACCTTTGAGCGATGTCAGCATATATAATCCATGCATTTACAGGTTCCTCACCAGGGTGACCTTCAATTACCGCTTTATTGTAATATTGGCTGGTAAAACCAGCAATAAATCTTAAATCACGGGACAATCTACGATTCACCTCAATTGAAATATCATGAAAATATTTTTCATCACCTATTTTGCCGAAGTTCGATTTATATCCCAAAGTACCTGGAGTTCCTATAGCAAGAGTATCGTTGATTTTTTCCTTATCAATGGAATTTGCGATTGAGGCACTGAACAGTACATTGGTGCCATATTTTCCACCAACTTTAGTGTTTTTTGGGATTAAATAGTTAACCTGAACCAATGCACCTACTTCTCCAGTTGGTTGAGTAGCGTAGGGGTAAATTCCTGGCAAGCTGTAAGTATGCTGACGGGTTGTTGCAGGAAGATAGTTAAGAGTAAGATCATTTCCGGTTGCAGTTCTGCTCGAACGAAAATCCATATTATCAATATACTTGGCAGAAGCTAAAAAACCAAGTCCTTTTTTTGAGAATGATCCAGTGAAAACAATGGCTTGCCCATTCTTATAAATTAAATTATTTCTAGCGGATGGATCGTTCACTTTCCAGGCGTATTCACCTGAAAAAAAGAAGCCTCCTGTGTATAGAGATGATCTTGCTGAGAACGCAGCCACATTTTCAGGGAGATTATAAAGTGGATCTCTATCCCTTTGAAACCGGCTCACAGCGCTAAAGCCGACTGTAAGGTTAGTTAATGATTCTGGTCGGATAAGTTGAAGTAAGCTCCAATCAGCATCAGCACCCCTAATAATACCGGGACCATTCTCCCAGAAATACCTTTGTTTTCCGATCATCCCCTTTATAGTAAGCCCATTTGCAGGGCGAATAAGAAGCCGAAACCCATCAAAGGCATTGTCGATACCCAAATTTTTATCCTCGTAGGCACGGAGAATTATTCCACTTCCGTATTGCTCGTAAAAATTACCAATGGTAATCTCATACAAAGTATCTGAATAATTTACAAATCGATGGGCTATTCCCTGACCTTCATATCTTGGATCATATCCCACAAGGGGTGGTTGATAGGCTTCGTAACGTATGCCGGCATTGATACCTTTGTACCGATAAAAAATGTTACCATAAATATTGGTACGGATATACTCTGGTACTTTTTCGGCACCAATTATGGTATCGCTAAAATAGTAGTTTGATTCAGTGTATATATTTCCTTGTATTGTAGCTTTATCAATAAAATCCTGACTGTACACGCTATTGAGGTAAAACATTAGCATGAAACTAATTGCCATTGTTTTAAAGAAGTATCTACTAATCTGTTTGTGCATTTATAAGTCTTTTGGATGATTTGTTGGAGAACGGAATTACTTAACCAGTGCTTTTATCTTCTCAAACATTTCTAGTTCACTACCATCGGTGTAAGTTGTATGCTGATATACAATTTCGCCTTTACCATTTAGTATAAATGTATGGGGAACATTGGTTACCCCCATTGCACGACGTAAATCACCATTTGAATCAAGATAAAATTCATACTCCCAACCCCTTGCATTTACCATAGGCCTAACGTTGTTAACTGTTCTGGCATCGTCAATGGATATGGCAATTAGCTTTACACCTGTCTCGTCCTGCCAATCCTCGTAAAGATCGGCAATAGCCGAGAGTTCCTTTATGCAGGGTCTGCACCATGAAGCCCAGAATGAGATGATAATGGGTTTACCCTTATTATCAATTTGTGAGGTTGAAAAATCCCTACCCTCAAGGGTTTTAATTGTTGCCACTGGAAGTTTTTGAGACCTTGCCTGCTGAGCATTAATCGATGAATTCCCAATAAACAAAAAAATGGATATTGCAAATAGTGTCTTTATTTTCATAGTTTTTTTTAAAAATTAATATGTAACCCAATATGATTTACAATTATCGAGCCTTAATAATTTAAAAAAGAAGTATCCTTTCGTATTAATTCTATTACAACCCCGATCTCCGCATTAATTCTGGAGATCGGGGTATATTAATTGTTTGATTGAAAGGAACTCTGATTAGATGATCCTAAAAAATAAGATCTATTTAACAATAAGTTTTTTCGTTACAGTTTCGCCATTTGATAAAGTTATTCTTACCATGTAGGCTCCCTGTGGTTGTTTAATGTTTAACTTGAGTTCTGAACGTTCAAGATCAATAATATTATTATAAATCAAACTACCAGTAATTGTATAAATATCAATGGCTACTCTACCAACCCTATTTGGAAGCGTAATGGTGAAGTTACCATCGGTTGGGTTTGGATATATGCTTGCAGCAAGAAGTTCGTTTGCTTCAACGCTTGTAAGTACAAGAGTAATGTCAAGAACAACATCTTCATTATCAATCACAAGAGTTCCAACGAATGCATCATAACCATCCTTGCTAACATTGTATTCGTACTCACCATTGTTTAAAATAATTGAAGCTAAACCATTCTCATCGGTTGTTAGATTTTCTTCATTAATAGTGATTGTTGCTCCTTCGATAGCTTCATCATTTTGATCTGTAACGTTGAAAGCAACTGTAAACTCAACTTTCAGCATTTCAACCTCAACTAGTATATCCTCTCCGTTAACTTCTAATTCTCCCTCGATTGTTTCGTACATATCCTTTTCAATGGAGTATGAATATTCACCATCTTCAAGTTCAATGGTTGCCATTCCATTCTCATCTGTTATGAGAGTTTCGCTATTGATAGTTATTGTAGCTCCTTCAATGGGGTTTTCTGAAAGAATGTCAATAATATTGAAAGTGACAGTATAAACAGGTACTTCAACTATTACAGAAGTAGTATATGTGTTTACGATTAAACCGTCTGAAGAAGTTACAACAAAATCGATTGGTTCAGTAAAATCCATTGGTTCATAATCACCATCTTCCCCTGGAAGTGGATAAATAGTTGCTCCTTCTGAAATGGTAATGGTTGGAGTGAGCGAAGTTATGTCAGTTCCAAAGGCTACAGTTACGGTTATGGTTGCCAAGTTATTTTCTACTGCAGATATTTCAACACTTAAGGGTTCGGTTTCTACGAAGTCAAAATCAAGAATACTTGCTTGACTTACAGTACATTCAACCATTTTCGATTGTAAAACCTCTTTATTTGCATCATTTTGAATGAATACAACCAGTGTTAAATCATCATACTCTTCCACAAATGTACTTGACATGTCCTGAGAGAAGGAAATATTAAATGGCACACCATCAACAAAATCAACTGTGGTTCCGCTTGCATCGGGTAGCATCTTCATCATTACCCATTTGAACGATGTCTCACCGTTTGAACCAACGTTCCCGGTTGTGACATTCTCAACTATAGCAGCCCTTAGCTTTAAACCAGTTGCGGATATATAAGGTAAGACTTCAATGTTTGCATGAACAGTTGTACCCTCCACGTAACTATTTGCATTTATTGTGAAGTATGAATTTTTTGATTGTTGATAGGTAAAAGCATTGTTAAGACCAGTTGCAGAAGTTGCCGTAGATTCCCCTCCTGTGAATAGCATAGGAACTGCATTTACACCATAGTAAACTCTTCTTACACCACCTTCGGCATTGTAGTATGGATCGCCGCTACCTGGCCAGTTCATTTGATATTTAATAATAGCAAATTCTCCTAAATGGTTATTTAGAAATGGGGTAAATGTATTTACGTTAAATGTGTAACATGGGGGACAAGTAGAACTGGTAAACGATTCGAATAAAGGTAGATTTGGTACTGACTGCGAAGCAACGTTTACAGTTTTACTAAGTGTGTTGTTTGATGGATCGTCGTCATCGCCATCTCCATTTATATTACTTGCTAAAATGGTGATATTGTAACTTCCTGGACTTGCTTGCCATTGCTGGTCAAAAGTATAGGTATAGGTTTGACCGCTGTTAAGGGTAATCCCTGAAACGTTTTCTATAACAGCTTCCTCATCGTTTACCTGATATTGAATATCGAATGAGTTGATGGTATTAAGACCAACATTTTTTACTGTGGTAACAACATCATATGTTCCCTGAGGAATGTAAGTGTCTAAGGAGATGGATTCAACAGCTAAATCACTATCAAATGGAGTGTACAGGGAAATATCATCAATAAACCAGTAATCAATCTGGTAGGCGTTCCCCGAAAGGAAAAAGCAAACCTGAAAAGTTGTAGATCCCAGATCACTGTTGGTTATTTGAATATTTCTAGTCTCAGGACCAATGTTGCCAGTGGGATTTACTGTCCAAATAGTGTTCCATTCACCTGAATTCGATCGGGTTGCTACACCAACGCTATATCCAGTACCATAATGATCAACGAACTGCTTAAACTGAAAGTATAAACTTGAAGCAGCAGAGACATCCACAACAGGAGAAATAAAACGTGTTGTTAAAGTACCCTGTGTGTACATAAATCTAAGTTCAGGGGCTACGCCACCAGCATTTGAACTATTGTTAACAGTCCACTGCGAGGTATAGTTTTCTATAGTCCATCCAGCAGGGAGAGTTCCTGAACTGAAGTCTTGACTAAGATGCTCAACACCATACTTTGATTGGGCCCAAAGTGAGGTAGCAGCAAGTAATAAACAAAGTAGTAAAAGATTCCTTTTCATTGTTCTAAAGCGATTTAGTTATTATTATAAACATTTCTGCAAATATATTATGTTGGTCGTAATAAATGGGTATTTTTGCAAAAAAATATTAACAAATGTAAATCTACATATATGAAAATAAAGAATTTTACTTTTTTCTTACTTTTTTGTTTAGGAATAAATGCTGTTTCTGCTCAGAATCTTCAGCTATTTCATAACGAGAATGAAGTTAGTAATACAGAAATAAATATTAAGGAAATAACATCGGATGGTGAAGTTAAAGTAGTTATCAATATTAAAAATAACTCATCAAATGCCATTGAGGTTAAGGTTAGAAAAAATGTTCGTGAGGATATTGATGGAGCCGAAAATACATTTTGTTTAGGGAGTTGTTTTGATCCTTCTGTTACAGAATCTCCCACATCGATTACCATTGAAGCAGGTGAAACAACCGGATCAGATGATTTTTATGTATTGTATCTTCCACATGGAAATGTTGGAAATGCTGAGATCATATATGAAGTTTTTAATATTGAAGATGAAGACGATAATGTTACAGTAACCGTAAACTTTTCATTTATTTCATATAGCCTTATGCTTTTTTATAATGATATTGAGGTTAGCAATGGAGAGATAAATATCAATGAAACTACTTCAGATGACGAAATAAAGGTTGTAATCAATATTAAAAATAATTCTGAAGAAACCATTAATGTTAAGGTTAGGAAAAATGTACGTGATGATATTGAAGGTGCCGAAAATACTTTCTGTTTGGGCAGTTGTTTCGATCCAACAGTAACAGAATCGCCTACATCGCTAACCATTGAAGCTGGTGAAACAACAGGTTCAGACGATTTTTATGTTTTATTTTTACCACATGGAAACACAGGCGAAGCTCAAATTATATTTGATGTTTATAATGAAGAATTCACAGATGATATGGTAACTGTAACGGTTAATTTTACAATTACCCCAACAAGTATAAATATTTTAAAAAAGGAAGTTTCCATTAGCGCTTTTCCCAATCCAGCATTCGGGACAAGTTTATTTATTAATTACAATTTACCACAACTCGAAAAGGTTTTCATATCAATTTACAATATTCTTGGCGTACAGATATTCAATGAGAGTATTATAAATACCTCTGGTAAAATTGAGGTTGATATTAATAGTTTGCCGAAAGGGATTTATCTCTATTCCCTTGAAAGTAACGGAAGAAAACTTATAACCAAAAAGCTTATTATTGCAAGGTAATGGCTTTTTTTTCTATTAGTTCATTCCCGGAAAACTTATAGTGCTGTCAATATTGTTGGGCAACCTGTCAAATAAATATTGTTATTAGTTGATGTGTGATTTTATTGATTGGTCGATTGGTATCAGCTTAAACTCTTCCAAGGCTATTAAGTATTAGCATTAAATGCAATGTGGACGTATGAAAAGTCAATGAAGATTAAATATTTTACTAAATGAAACCCCTTGTTTACTTATTGAACCCCTGATACACAGCAGATTGTTTAGTTTCATAGAGTTTCAATGTGTTCTTTACAGAACCACACAGTTGACATTTTAGATACCCTTGGGTGATAGCGTTAAAGTATAATGCAATAACTATTCCTTTACTGAACAAAAATTTTAGGTTTCAATTTTTCCCATTCATCTACCAGTGATTTCAGCATCAGGTTTTCCTTGCCATATGAAGCAAATATAAAAATGCAATTAATAGATTTATTTGGCAGAATAGTATATCAAAGATCAATGGAAATCTATCAAAAAGAATGGAATCAGATAGATTTTCGTGCAGGTCAAAGTATCAATCCTGGGGTTTATATCAATAGGGTTAATACATACGACAAACTGGAAAATATTCTTGTTCAAAAGTAAGACGGAAAAGTATTGATTGTTAAATAATAATTTCTTAATTTTATATCAACAGATTAAAAAATGTAAATGGTTTAAGATTACTAGAATCTTCATTTTTTCAGTTCTGTTTGCAAAATACTCGATAATAATAGTAAAATGAATATTAAAATATACCAGAATCTATGAAAACAAATAGGCATTCAATAAAATTCATGGCAGTACTATTTATTCTTCTTGTAACTAAAACTGTTACAGGTCAGAATACATTGTCAATAAATTCAACGACTACTCTACCAGGTAGTGTTGTTACCATTGAAGTTGTAATGAACAATTCCAACCCTGCTGTGGCATTTCAACTTGATGTGTCAATCCCTACAGGATTTTCATACGTTAGTGGGTCAATTGAATTAAACCCTTCTCGGATTACTGATCATGAGATTACTGCCAGTGTGATAAGTGGTCCAAAATTAAGAATAATTAGCCATTCCGCTACTAATGCTGCATATACTGGTAGTTCAGGTATCATTGCCACCTTCGATTTGAACGCATCGGAAACTTTGGGAACCTATTCATTGAATATTACCAATGCCGTAATATCTAATGCTGCAGGCAATCAAATTTTAACAGGAACAACAAATGGGACTGTAACCGTGGCTAAGGGTACACCCGATGTAACCTGGCCTACAGCAACTGCAATTACCTATGGTGCACAGCTATCATCAGCCACACTTTCGGGTGGTTCTGCTACCTTCGATGGGGAAACAGTTACTGGTTCCTTTGCATACATTTACCCAACAACAGTACCTGCTGCAGGGACATATACTGCCGATGTGCGTTTTACACCATCAAATACAAACCTATACAATACTGTGGACGGAACAGTTAATGTAACTGTAAATAAACGCACACTAACTGTTACAGGGATTACTGCTGTAGATAAAGTTTACAATGGCAATACAACAGCTACGCTGAATTTCAGCGGTCACTCATTGAATAACACGGTGAGTGGCGATGATGTTAGCGTAAACCAGGCAAGCTATACGGCAAATTTTGATACTAAGAATATTGGTGAAGATAAACCCGTAACTGTAACCCTAAGTCTTACTGGCACTCATGCAGCAAACTACACATTAACTCAACCCACAGGGTTGACAGCCGATATTACGGCAAAAGCATTAACAATTACTGGCGTTTTTGTTAATAACAAGGTGTATGATGGCGGTACAGAAGCCACATTGAATCTTACCTCTGCAGCTTTAATTGGAGTGGTTGGCACCGAAAATGTTAATCTGGTAACCGATGGATACGTTGCCAATTTTAACAATAAGAATATTGGAACCAATAAACCTGTAACAATTAGTGGCTTTTCAATTTCTGGCTCAGATATTGGTAATTACACGTTAACTCAGCCCACTGGCTTAACTGCCAATATTACTGCCAAGGCATTAACCGTTTCTTCAGGTATAAATGTTGTTGAAAAAGTGTACGATGGCACAACTTCTGCCACGCTGAATTTTGATAATCCCACCCTCGAGGGTGTAGTGAGCTCAGAAACAGTTACTTTGATAACGTCTGGCTATAACGCTAGTTTCGATAGCAAGAATATAGGTAATGCAAAGCCTGTTACCGTTAGCGGTTTAACTTTGGGTGGTATAGATGCATCAAACTATACATTAACTCAGCCTGCTGATTTGACAGGAAATATTACTGCAAAAACCCTGACAGTTTCAAGTATATCAGCTATCAATAAAACATATGATGGGACAACTACTGCTACCCTTAATGTTACTGGATATGTTTTGAATGGTAAAATTGGCTTAGAAACAGTAACCTTGAATTCGGAGGATTACACTGCCAACTTCAACAATAAAAACGTAGGAAATGCCAAACCGGTAACTGTAAGTGGCTTAGCATTGGGTGGAGCAGATGCAGGAAACTATATCCTAACCCAACCAACAGGTTTAACTGCTAATATAACGACAAAAGCGTTAACAGTTTCTGGTCTTACAGCAGATAATAAGGTTTACGATAGGAGTACAACTGCAACACTCAACTTTGCTTCTGCATCATTGGTGGGCAAAATTGGAATGGATGATGCATCCATCAACACCACCAGCTATACAGCAACTTTCAGCAATTGGAATGTTGGAACAGGTAAAACGGTTACTGTTAGCGGATTAGGATTAACAGGTGCTGATGCACCTAACTACACATTAACACAACCAACTGGCCTTACAGCTAATATAACCCCCAAAAATTTAACCATTCTTGGAGTTATTGCCGTTAGTAGACCCTATAATGCAATCAGTACAGCAACACTTAATTTTGATGGCGCTTCATTAAACGAAGTAATTAGTCCGGATGATGTTTCTATTAACTCAAGCGCTTATACTGCTACTTTTCCAAATAAACATGTTGGTATTGGTAAGGAAGTGACAGTTTCTGGCATTATTCTAGCAGGCGATCAATCAACAAACTATACCTTATCACAACCCACTGGTTTAACCGCAAACATTACAGCATTACCCATTACCTTAAACGCCGAATCATATACCAAAACATATGGTGAGGATGATCCTGATGAGTTCAGTTACGATGCTTCCATCTCTCTGGTTGGCGATGATGTTTGGGATGGCTATCTTATCCGGGAAACTGGAGAAAATGCAGGAATTTATGATATTTTAATCGGTACATTACAGATAATTGACGGTAATGAAGGTTATAACTATAACCTAACCTTTAATAAAGGTACCCTTACCATTAGCAAGAGGGTAATAACAATAAGTGCTCAGGCAAAGAGCAAAGTATATGGCGATGATGACCCTGAATTAACGTATACATTAATCGGTTCTATTGCCACAAACGATTGGTTAGATGGATCACTATCCAGAGTTGTAGGAGAAAACGTAGGAACACGACAAATTCAAAGGGGCACTTTGAAGATTCTCAATAGCGAGAATGAGGATATGGAGGAAAACTATAGTATTACATACAATGCGGCAAACCTTACTATTACAACAAGGCCAATTACCGTTACTGCCGATGCAAAAAATAAAATCTATGGGGAATCAGATCCAGCATTAACCTACCAAATAACCTCCGGCTCGCTTGCCTTTTCCGATGAATTTGCAGGGGCAATAACCAGAACAACAGGTGAGAATGTTGGAGTTTATGCTATTAGCAAGGGAACCCTTGCTTTATCGGCAAATTACAACCTAACGTTCATTGGTGCAAATTTTACCATTTCATCAAGGGCAATAACCGTTACTGCTGATGCTAAATTCAAGGTTTACGGCGAAGCAGATCCAGCATTAACCTATCAGGTTACTTCAGGCTCCTTGGCAGGTGGCGATACTTGGACGGATTCACTATCCCGTGTTGCGGGTGCTAATGTTGGAGAATACACCATCAATCAGGGTACTCTTGGTATAAATCCGGGTGGTGCAAACTATACAATTACTTACATTGAAGCCATACTAACAATTACAGCGAAAGATCTTACAGTTACTGCTCATGCCAAAAGTAAAACTTATGGAGATGACGACCCACCGCTAACCTACACAGCTGATGGCTTAGTGGGCTCTGATGCAGTCTCTGGAAATTTAACCAGGGTAGCAGGAAATACAGTTGGTGCCTATGCAATTGAGCAGGGAACACTCAATGCTGGTTCCAATTATAATCTGATATTTATCGGTGAAGATTTTACAATCAATAAAAGGGATTTGATAATTACAGCCAATAGTTTTATTAAAACATATCTACAGGAGTATATATTTCAGGGAGATGAGTACACTCACACCGATTTATACTATGATGACAACATTATAAGTGTCTCTCTTGTTAGTATCGGAGCAGAAGCTGATGCTGCTCCAGGAGATTACGAGATAACTATCAGCAATGCAACTGGCATTGGTCTAACAAACTATGAAATTCAATACATTTCGGGAACGCTTACAGTTTCCGACCTGATAGAATTAATTATTGATGGACTTGTTGCAGATAGCAAAGTTTACGATGGCACTCCAAATGCAAATATTTCTGACTGGGGAACTTTGAGTGGGGTTTTAACTGGCGATGATGTTTCCTTGGTTACCACAAGTGCAGTTGCTTCGTTTGCCAACAAGAATGTTGGTACCAATAAAACTGTTACCGTAACAGGTTTAGCGTTAGGAGGGGATGAAGCATATAAGTATATTATTGGCAACCAAACAACAACTGCCAATATAACACCCAAATCGCTTACTGTTACTCCTGATCCCGATCAGGGAAAGGTTTATGGAAACTCCGAACCTGTTATAAGCTATACACTTACTGAGGGAGAATTGTATGGAACAGATACATTTAGCGGTGCACTTACCAGAACTTCCGGAGAAAATGTTGGTAGCTATCTAATTATCATGGGGACACTTTCTGCCGGAGGTAATTACTCTATAAACCTTACCTCAGGTGTGATGTTTACCATTAATCAAAGACCAATAACATGGACTGCCGATACTAAGGAAAAGGTTTATGGTAATAGCGACCCAACCTTGACCTATCAACTGACAGCAGGTTCTTATGTGGGGGCTGACGCTGATAATATCACCGGTTCTCTTTCACGAGAAGCGGGGCAGGATGTTGGTGAATATCAAATTCAGAAGGGTACACTTAGCATTGGTACAAATTATAACGTTACATTTATTCCTGCATTTCTAACTATTAATGTTAAGCCGCTAACCCTAACTGCTAACGATATTGAGAAGGCTCACGGTATTGAATATCAATTCTTGGGAACAGAATTTACTTCACTAGGTCTTGTTACGTCGTATGGCGATGACATTGAGAGCGTTGAATTAATGAGTGATGGAGCTCCTGCAGATGCAGACATTGGTGATTACACCATTTCAATAGATAATGCCTCCCCTGATTCAGGAACTGATCTTGATAACTATGATATTTCTTATGTTTCTGGTACCATGTCGGTTGTGGCAAAAATACCACTAACACTTGAAGGTATAATTGCCCTAAACAGGGTTTATGATGGATCAACAAATGCAACCATAACTGACTGGGGTAGTGTTATTGGAATTGTGGGAGGTGATGATGTTAATGTTGTGTTTACCGATGCCACAGCATCATTTGTTGATAAAAATGTGGGCAGTGAAAAAACGGTTTACATAACGGGATTTATCCTTGAAGGAGAGGATGCTCCAAAATATTCAATAGGCACACAAACAACTACAGCCAATATCACAAAACGAGGGCTTACTTTGAGCAACTTTGTTGCTGATGATAAGGATTACGATGGTACAACCGATGTTACAGGTGCTGGATTTGATGATAATAGAATTGAAGGCGATGATTTAGAGTTTACTTTTGATGCTGCATTCCGTTTTGCTGTGGTTAATTCTGCACCAGGAAATCCCCGTACAGTTGATTTTACCAATATTCAGCTAAGCGGAGGGGATGATATTGATAACTATAATCTTCTAACCACCAGCGGCTCAGTCGTCTCAGCCATTTATCCACGACCCATAACCATAACACCCGAAGAAGATCAATGGAAAGTTTATGGACAGGCTGACCCAGATTATAACTGGAACCTTACTGATGGAACACTGGTGGAGGGAGAAGAGGATATAATAACTGGTAATCTTACCCGTGAAATGGGTCAGAATGTTGGACTATACGAAATACTAATAGGATCTCTTAATGCTGGCAGCAACTATGCAATTACTTTAACTCCAATAAACTTCGAAATCATTCCAAAGAATTTAACAGTATCTGCAAATAATATTGAAAAATCATTTGGAGTTGAATATATTTTTAGCGGTAATGAATTTACTACAGAAGGTCTGGTGGTTGGATATGGCGATGCCATAGAGTCAGTTACACTTCAAAGCGATGGAGCTTCTGTTGATGCGCTAGAGGGAACCTACCCAATTTCAATAATTGATGTATTTCCTGCATTGGGAACCGATCTTAATAATTACAATCTTTTCACGGTTGATGGAGAATTAACTGTGCTTGATAAGATAATACTTACTTTATCTGATGTGATTGCTGAAGATAAAATTTACGATGGAACCGTAAACGCATCCATTATTTACTGGGGATCGCTCAATGGTGTAGAACCTGGAGACGAGGTTGAACTTGATATTACTGAAGCTTATGCAACATTCAGCAATAAAAATGTTGAAAATGATAAAGTTGTTACCATTTCCGGTTTGAATCTATCAGGAGAAGATGCTGATAAGTATTATATCTTCGACCAAACAGCAGAAGCAGATATTACTTCACGTATCTTAGTGTTAAGTAATTTTACTGCAGATAGTAAGATTTACGATGGCACAACGGATGTGTTCAATGCCGATTTTGACGATAACCGTATTATCGATGATATTCTTGAATTTAGTTTCGATGCTGCTTTTGCCTCAACGAATGTAGGTGTTAACATCCATGTAAACTTTAATAATATAAGCATAAACGGTGGACCCGATGCAAATAATTATGAATTAAGTTCATCGATAGGCATTGCATATGCTGATATCTATCCTAAACCCATTATGGTTACTGCTGATGAGGATCAGAGTAAGATTTATGGTGAAGAAGATCCGATTTTAACATTTTCATTTGATGAGGATCAGTTGATAGGGGAAGATGAGTTAACAGGAGAACTTGGAAGGGTGGCTGGTGAGGCAGTAGGAGTTTATCCAATTACCCTCGGAACACTCACAGCGGGAGAAAACTACTCATTATCTCTTGACAATGAGGCAGTATTTACAATTTTTGGGTTGCTAACCCTCGAGGTTGAGCCCGAAGGAACGGGTACTGTTTTAGGAGGTGGGCTATACCTAAATGGTGATCAAGTTGATATTTCTGCAATTCCAAATGAAGGATATGTATTTGTTAGCTGGACCAATGAGGAAAGCACAATTATTAGCACAATGCCTGACTTTACATATACCATGCCCGTTTCAAGTGTAATTCTTACAGCTAACTTCACTGAGACTTTACCGGAGTACGTCTTAGAGTTGCTTGTTAACCCCGAAGATGCAGGAACAGTTAGTGGTGCAGGACAATATGTCGAAGGCGAATTGGTTGAGATTTCAGCTATTCCTTCAACCGGATATCAATTTATTAATTGGACCAATGAGGCGGAGGAAATTATTAGTACAGATGAAGCCTATAGTTTCAATATGCCAGCCAATAATCTAACCCTCACAGCAAATTTCGAGGAATTACCACCTGTTTTCTACAGCTTGGTTTTACTGGTCAACCCCATGGAATCAGGAATTGTTACAGGCGAAGGAGAATATGAGGAAGGGGAAGAAGTTGAGATCACTGCAACACCTGAAGGCGACTATATATTTGTTAACTGGATTGATATTGATGGTAATATAGTTGAAGATGAATTTGGCAATCCAGCTGAAGCTACATTTACCTATACCATGCCAGCAAACGATGTTACCCTTATTGCCAATTTTGCTTTCGAAGGGCAATATCAGGTTATCGTAACAATAATTCCAGCAGGTTCTGGTATAATAACCGGAACAGGATCTTATTTCGAAGATGATGAGGTATCATTGGAAGCTATTCCCAATGAGGGTTACCAATTCTTAGATTGGAAGGATATTGCAGGAAATACTGTTTCAGAGGATATGGCGTATAGTTTTTTAATGCCCGCTGAAAATGTTTTGCTTACCGCAAACTTTGAACTATTACCTCCGCCTTTGTACACCCTGACACTTATAGCTAATCCAGAGAATGCGGGAGTTTTAACAGGAGGAGGAGAATATGAGGAAGGAGATGAGATTGAGGTTTCTGCAATACCTCAAGGAGATTATTACTTTGTTAATTGGACCGATGCCAATGGAAATGAGGTTGTTGATGGAAGTGGCAATCCAGTTGAAACTTCATTTACATATACTATGCCGGCAAACGATGTCGTGCTTATTGCCAATTTTGCCCTTGAAGGGCAATACGAGGTTGCCATTATTATTAATCCTTCAGGTGCTGGAACAGTTACAGGTGCTGGATGGTATTTCGAAGGCGATGAGGTTACTCTAACTGCTGCATCCAACAATGGATATATTTTTAATAATTGGAGTGATGATGGGAATATTTTATCCAATAATGAAACATATGTATTCTCTATGCCAGCAGATAATATTTCCATTACAGCAAATTTTACACCCATTTATACCATAACTTTTGCTGTAAGTAATTTAGAAGGGGAACCAATTGAAGGAGCATTAATCATTATCAATGAAGAATATGAACTTACCGCTAATGCAGTAGGTTATGCAGTTATTGAATTGCCCAACGGAACATACACATTTAATATTACTGCTGATAATTTCATCGAATACAATGATTCTTTCACTGTTGTAGATGAAAATATGACCATTACTATCGAAATGGAACCAGTTGGCATTTTATCAAATCCATTGTCGGATTTGATTGTTTATCCTAACCCATTTAGCGATATGATCACTCTTAATAACGCAAAAGCAGTGAACCGACTACTAATTACAAACATACTAGGACAAAGAATTATCGATTTACAGTTGGACGGAACAGAAGTTATATCTATACCTTTGATTGACCTTACAAATGGAATTTATATTATGATCTTCCAAACTAGCAACGGAGAAAGTGTAATTAGGAAGATGATAAAAGAGTAATACATATTTTTTAAATAGAGGGCTATTCTAAAAAGGAAGTTTTTTACTTCCTTTTTTTTATATAAAATCGAATTATGGAAAGATTTTTGTTAATTTTCAAACTTTTTAAAATGCCATAGACGGGGAAAATAACATAATGCCAATAAGTCTTCATTATTAACAAATTAATACCCATAAAAACATAAAGCAATGAGAAATTATTACCGATTATTATTCCTTTTTTCTTTAATGATGCTAAGTATTCAGCAAATATTTGCTGTTACAGCATATCCTTATCCTGTTGATTATAAACTACCCGATGGAACAACTATCACCATACAGTTGATGGGTGATGAAAAGGTAAAATGGGCTGAAACACCCGATGGTTTTTCGATTCTAATTAATGACCAAGGGTATTACGAATATGCTATTCTAAATAATCAGGGAGATTTGGTACTTTCAGGTATTAGAGCATTTAATGTCGATGAAAGAAATACTACTCAAAAAGCCTTCCTTTCTGGAGTGCCCAAAGGGTTAAGATATAGCAAATCTCAAATATCAATTTTTAAGCAGATTTGGGAGATTAAAGAAAAGGAGGCATCAAAGGCTTTTCCAACAACTGGTGACAGACAGTTGATATGCATATTAATGGGATTTGCCGATCTGGCGTTTACAAAAACACAGGGTGACTTTAATTTGCTATTCAATCAGGTTGGTTATAATGTTGGTGGAGCAACTGGTAGCGTTAAGGATTACTACCTTGAAAATTCTTACAATCAGTTCAACCTTACCGTTGACGTGGCTGGCCCATACACAGCAAGTTATAACATGGCCTACTACGGGGGATCAAGTGGGACAGATAACCCAAGACCTTTAATTGCAGAAGCCATAAACTTGGCCGACGATGATGTTAACTACGCTAACTACGATAACGATGGCGATGATTGGGTTGATGGCGTTTACGTTATATACGCCGGGTATGGAAGAGAGGCAGGTGGTCCTGTTGGTTCAATCTGGGCACATGCATGGCAACTTGCTTCACCTGTTCTGAAGGATGGTGTTTATCTCCAACGTTATTCATGTTCAGCAGAATTACGAGGTAATAGTGGATCAACCATTACAGCCATTGGGGTTATTTGCCATGAGTTTGGCCATGTACTAGGTGCCCCTGATTATTATGATACAGACTATGAAACCGGTGGTCAATACCAAGGAACAGGACAATGGGATATGATGGCAAGTGGCTCCTGGAATAATAATGGGGTTACACCCGCACACCACAACGGGTTTACTAAGGTATACTACTACGAGTGGGCAACAGCCACAGTTTTAAATTCGGGTACAACAGTTATCCTGAATAATGCATCGGAAAACTCAAACAGTTTCTATCGTTACAATTCTACCACTTCCAATGAGTACTTTTTATTGGAAAATAGAGAAAAACATTTATTTGATGCTTATATTCCGGGAAGTGGTATGATCATTTACCATGTGCATAGCGGTGTTTACAGTGTAGGAAATAGTATCAATGCTACCCATCCTCAACGGATGTATCCTGTTAGCCAAAACGCAACCATGGATCCCACTAGTACCCCCTCATCTTACGGAACTATAAATGCAGCTACTTGTGCATGGACAGGAACAGGAAAAACATCTTTTACCGATGCAACTTTACCAAGTTCAAAATCATGGGCGGGAGCGAATACCAATAAACCCATAACAAACATCTCAAGAAATGCAACAGCAAAAACTGTTACGTTCGATTTTATGGGAGGAGCACAGGGTAACCCAACAGGATTTAATGCCACAGCAGTTTCTTCATCCCAAATTAACCTTTCGTGGACAAAAAACGAAGGGCGAGATGTTTTGCTAGCATATAACACTTCATCAACCATTGGAACTCCAACGGATGGAGTAACTTATTCATCAGGTCAAGCAATACCTGGTGGTGGAACAGTAATATATGTTGGCCCTAATGAAAATTTCTCACATACAGATTTAAATTCAAACACATCATATCACTATAAAATCTGGACTAAACTTAATTCAACTCCCGACTGGTCACCTGGAATATCAACAAGCGAAACAACTCTTTGTGATGCACTTTCTTCACTTCCCTTCTTCGAAGATTTTAATTCTTCTACCAGTCTTCCTTCATGCTGGCAAATAGTTGATCACATAGGTAATGGACAAGTATGGCAGTTTGGAACTCACACTAGTGGTCTATCGGGAACAACAGGGAACTATGCTTACTTAAACAGCGATGCATATGGCAATGGCAATTCACAGAATACTGATTTAATTTCACCAGTTTTTAACTTCTCAAATTATACCGATATTTCACTTTCATTTACTCATTATTTTCGCCAATGGAGCGGATCTTCAGGAACTTTATCTTACAGTTTAAACGGGGGATCAACATGGACACAAATTCAACAATGGACAACTACTTCAAATCCAGCTTCATTTAGTCAGGTAATACCTGCTATTTCAGAACAAGAAAACGTTTTGTTTAAATGGAATTATACAGGTAGTTGGGGATATTATTGGGACGTGGATGATATTCAGATAACAGGAACATTGGTTGATAACACACATTTGCTTATCCTTTTGGCTAATCCTAATGATATCGGTGCAGTGCTTACAGGTGCCGGCGAATATAACGAGGGTGATGAAGTAAACATCACTGCTAGCGCAGTTGAAAACTACACCTTTAATGGTTGGGCAGGTGATTCTGAAGACATTGCTCTACTAGATGATGCAACCAGTTTGAGCACTTTCTTTACGATGCCCAATAGGGACATTACCCTCACCGCTACCTATCAGGAGGTGATTACACCCACCTATAACCTTACACTATTGGCTAATCCTGATGACATTGGTGTTATACTAACCGGTGAAGGAACATACGAGGAGGGAGATGAGGTGAATATCACTGCTAGCGCAGTTGAAGGCTACAACTTCGCTGGTTGGACCGGCGAGGCTGAAGACATTTCTCTACTAGATGATGATACAAGTTTGAGTACCTTCTTTACCATGCCCAATAGGGACATTACGCTTACAGCAACCTATCAGGAGGTGATTCCATCTACCTATATCCTCACATTATTGGCCAATCCCAATGACATTGGAGCAGTCCTAACCGGAGAAGGCGATTACGAGGAAGGGGATGAGGTGAACATATCGGCAAGTGTAGTTGAAGGCTACAGCTTTGTCGAATGGACGGGCGAGGCTGAGGATATCGTCCTGCTCGACGATGCCGCTGCCCAGGCTACATTCTTTGCAATGCCCGATAGGGACGTTATCCTAACGGTAAACTATACTTTGATTGAGTACAATGTGTTTGTTGAGATATACCCGGAGGAAGCTGGTGAGGTAACGGGAAATGGGGGATATTTTATGGGCGATCAGGTGATTGTTGAGGCAGCTGCCAATGAAGGGTATCAATTCCTCAACTGGAGGAATGGTGGAACAGTAATTAGCTCTAGCAACCCGTATTCGTTCGAAATGTTGGCATCTGACATTACCCTAACCGCATATTTTGTAGCCGAGGGAACCGAAACTTACACATTTACCCTTTTGGCCGATCCTGATGACATAGGTGCTATACTAACCGGAGAAGGCGATTACGAGGAAGGGGATGAGGTGAACATCACCGCGAGTGCGGTTGAAGACTACACCTTTACCTGCTGGACGGGCGAGGCTGAGGACATTGCACTGCTTGACGATGCTACCGCTCAGGCTACATTCTTTGCAATGCCCGATAGGGATATCACCCTCACCGCCACCTACCAGGAGGTGTTACCGCCCACTTACACCTTTATCCTTTTGGCCGATCCCGATGACATAGGCGCAGTGCTAACCGGAGAAGGCGATTACGAGGAAGGGGATGAGGTGAACATATCGGCAAGTGTGGTTGAAGGCTACAGCTTCGCTGGCTGGACGGGTGAGGCTGAAGATATAGCTCTTCTTGAGGATGCTGCTGTTCTTTACACCACATTCCAAATGCCTGCCCGTAACGTAACACTAACCGCAAATTATGAAGAAGATCTGCCATACTACACCCTTACTCTTTATTCCAATCCTGATTATATTGGCGCTGTTGTTACAGGTGCGGACGATTACCTTGAAAATGACTACGTTACTATAACTGCCAGCGCGGTAAGTGGCTATAACTTCATTGGCTGGACTGGTGATGATCCTGCCGATGTTGACCTGTTGGCTAATCCTTTGGCTATGACCACTACTTTCAATATGCCTGCCAGAGAAGTTATATTAACTGCCAACTATAGTCAAGAGCCATATTATGCTTTAACCCTTTTGGTCTATCCTGACGATATTGGCGCTATTGTTACCGGAGCAGACGATTACCTTGAGAATGATAATGTTATTATTACTGCCAGCGCGGTGAGTGGTTATAGTTTCATTGGCTGGACTGGTGATCCTGCCGATGTTGCCCTGTTAGCTAATCCCTTGGACGTGACCACTTCTTTCAACATGCCAGCTAGAGATGTAACCCTAACGGCCACCTACGAGGAGGATGTACCCCCAACAACCTATATCCTTACTCTACTAGCTGATCCCAATGATATAGGCGCTGTACTAACCGGAGAAGGTGAGTACGAGGAAGGAGATGAGGTGAACATTACTGCAAGTACAGTAGAAGGCTACAACTTCGCTGGTTGGACTGGCGACGCTGAGGACATAGATTTACTAGATAATGCCACTGCTCAGGCAACATTCTTCGCTATGCCCGAAAGAAATATTACCCTCACCGCCACCTATCAGGAGGTGATTCCACCCACTTACACCCTCACATTGTTGGCCAATCCTAATGAAATAGGTGCAGTGCTAACAGGAGAGGGCGATTACGAGGAAGGGGATGAGGTGAACATCACTGCAAGTGCTGTTGAAGGCTATGACTTCATTGGCTGGACAGGTGAGGATGACGACATTGCTTTATTGGATAATGCATTATCAGCATCAACATCTTTTAGTATGCCAGCTCGGGTGGTAACCTTAACAGCAAATTATGAAGAGCAGTCGAATGATTCATATACGGTTACATTCATTGTGCGGAATCCAGAAAATTTACCCATTGCTGGTGCTAATATTTCTATAACTGGATTGGGTAATCTTACAACTAACACATCGGGTGAAGCTGTAACTCAACTCCCCAATGGAAACTACTCATTTACTGTTATAGCAACAGGATATGGGAATTACAGTGATGTATTTACCATTGCTGATGCTAATCGAAACCTTTTGGTAATATTAACTCCTGTTGGGGTTGAAGAGCATGCCCTATCAACTTTAGAGGTTTTCCCAAATCCCTTCAAAAATATCATTACGATTAATAATGCCAGCAGGGTTAACCACCTAATTGTAAATAATATCATAGGGCAACGATTAATAGACATGCAGTTAAATGGTTCCGAGAGCATCACCATCCCAACCGATGAGTTGCCCAAAGGTGTTTACTTGATGATCTTCCAGACAAAGAATGGTGAAAGAGTGATAAGGAAGATGGTTAAGGAATAGAATAATTCTTTATAAAATCTTTAGAAGCCGCTATAATTAGCGGCTTCTTTTTTATAGTTTAATTTAAATCAAAATATTTGAAAAAAGTTTTAATAAAAACATATGTTTAAGTAATATTTGTAGCAATATAATATGCGATTGTTGATTCTATATATTTAATAACTAAGTTTTCAAAAACATGTATTAATTTCACATATTGATTTTTCGCTAGTTTATTCTTATAAAACCAAAAAATGATTTTTTTCACTAAATCAGTTGCTTGCATATTATTTTTTTTGATACTTCATTGCTACCTTATTTCGATGGCACAAGAAAAACGAGTTGTAACTGCATATCGAATTACTGGTGAACCTCCCAAGATTGATGGTTTAATTGATGAAGAAGTTTGGCAATTAGTTGATTGGGAGGGTAATTTTATACAACAGCAACCCTACGAAGGTAGAGAACCTTCTCAGCAGTCCAGCTTTAAAATACTATATGACGACGATTATATTTATGCTGCAATAATGTCGTGGGATTCTTATCCTGATAGCATAGTTAGCCGTCTTTCTCGTCGTGATATTGGCGATGGTGATGCAGTTGGTATTGAATTCGACTCATATTTTGACAAAAAAACGGCATTCTCTTTCATTGTTACGGCATCAGGAGTTAAAATTGACAAACTCATTAGTAATGATGGTGAATATGAGGATGAAAATTGGGATGCTATTTGGGTTGTTAAAACAAGTGTTAATGATAGGGGATGGATTGCCGAGATTAAAATTCCATTTAACCAGTTAAGATTTAATAAAAATGATGAACAAAAATGGGGACTTCAGGTTGGGCGATTCATTCATAGGAAGGAAGAACTTTCACTTTGGCAACCAGTACCACGTGATGCCCCGGGTTGGGTTCATCAGTATGGTATTCTTGAGGGTATTAAAGGGATAAAACCAAGAAGGCAAATTGAAATTGCTCCTTATGTTGTTGCAAAAACTGAACGATTTAAGCCTGAAGATGAAAATCCATTTGCTACAGGTAAGCGCAATAAGTTTTCGGGAGGCATTGATGCAAAGATAGGAATAACGAACGATGTCACTCTTGATTTAACCGTTTTTCCCGATTTTGGTCAAGTTGAGGCTGATCCGTCGGAAGTTAATCTTACAGCCTTTGAAACCTATTTTCCTGAGAAAAGACCTTTTTTCATTGAAGGCAGTAATTTATTTAACTATGGACTTTCCTTTGGAGATGGGAGCCAATCGTCCGAAAATCTTTTTTATTCTCGAAGAATTGGACGAACCCCACAAAGATCTTTAAACTTAATTGATAATGAGTATTGTATAATTCCTGAATCGACCGAAATCCTAGGAGCATCAAAGATTACTGGGAAAAATAAAAGTGGAGTATCCTTTGCAATTATGGAAGTAATAACCAATAGAGAGTATGCTCAGATTGATATAAATGGGAATAGACGTTTAGAGGAAGTGGAACCTTATACTAACTATTTCGTTGGTAGTTTACACAAAGACTTCAATGAGAGTAATACTCAGATTAGCGGAATATTAACCTCTACAAATCGTTTTTTTGATAACGAATCACTTGATTTTCTTCATACTGAAGCCTATTCTGGAGGGTTGAATTTATTTCATCAGTGGAACAACAAAAATTACTATTTAAACTTTAAATCATATTTTAGCCATGTTGCTGGTAGTAACGAGGCCATTATTAGAACACAACGAGCTTCTGCTCGTTATTTCCAACGCCCCGATGCCACACATGTTTCTGTTGATTCTTCAGCAAATAGTTTAACAGGACATGGGGGTAGTTTTATAATAGGTAAAGGTGGTGATGGAAATTGGCGATTTGCCAGTTTTATTACCTGGAAGTCGCCAAAACTTGAGGTTAATGATATTGGTTATATTCGTAGTGTTGACGATATTTTTCAGGTTATTTGGTTTGGATATCGTTATTGGAAACCTTTCTCAATTTTTAGAGAGGTCAATCTTAATTTCAATCAGTGGACAGGGCACAACTTTACAGGTGAATTAAGTTATTTTGGAGGAGAGTTCAACTTTCAAACACAATTTAAAAATTATTGGTCTTTTGCTACAGGCATAAGTTCTTATGGAAAAAGTGTTAACTACACCGCTTTAAGGGGAGGACCATCTTTATATATGCCCGGTGGCATAAATGGTTGGGGTTGGTTTAGTAGCGATGATCGAAAAAAAATAACATTTTCTCTTAGTTCTTCATTCCATTCCAGTGTATCATTACTTTCTAAAAATTATTCTTTAGGGTTAGCCTACAAGCCAATAAATGCACTTGCTATTTCACTTTCGCCTTCATATTCATATTCAGAAGAGAAATTACAATATGTTGAAAATATTGAACATAACAATGAAATGCGATACATAAATGCTTCGCTCAACCAAGATTTATATATTTTTGAACTTTGGGTTAATTTTAGTATAACACCCGACTTATCCTTTCAGTACTATGGTCGTCCCTTTTTTGCAAAGGGTAAATACTATGATTTTAAAAGAATAACCAATCCAAAGGCAAATTCATTTACAGATCGCTTCCATGTTTTTAATGAGGATGAAATTGGTTATAATGCTATTGATCAGATGTACTTAATTGATGAGAATTTGGACGGAACAGTAGATTACAGGTTTGAAGACCCAAATTTTAACTTCAGATCGTTCCAATCGAACCTAGTGGTTCGGTGGGAGTATCGTCCCGGCTCAACATTGTTTCTAGTTTGGTCGCAGGGTCGTGATTCCTTTGAAAGCGACTATAATACGGGCTTAAACTATAGCGCGAAGGAACTTTGGGATGCTTATCCTCATAATGTGTTTTTAGTTAAGTTTGCCTATAGATTCTATTGATCATATGCGTTTTTTCCTTAAACTTACACTCTTTTAAAAAAAGTGATATCCATTAATTTAAAAGTTGTGCCTTACAAAAATTTTTATTGAACGTTTGTAAAGTTGAAAATTAATGTATTTTAGCGGAGCTAAATTTTTGGTGAATGAATAAAAGCAAAAATTAATACTATTACTGTTTAATCAAAAACTAAAAAAATTACAAAATGCTACACGAACCCGCTGTAGAAATTGGAGCTGATTACGCTTCTAAAAAGAAAACAAGATTAGGAATAATCTTATTTACTGTATATGCCTCTATATATGGGCTGTTTGTACTTCTAGGGCTTTTTTACACCGATTTACTGGGTTTAAAAGCAGTTGGTAATGTTAACCTTGCTGTGGTTTACGGAATTGGGCTAATCCTTCTTGCTGCGATAATGGGTTTTATTTATAGCCTGATTTGCTCAAGAATGGAGGATCAAATGAATGGAGGAACCAAGGTATGATATATGAAGTTTCAATTTGGGCTATCCTAATATTCCTGGTTTTTGTTGCGATGGTTATTGGATTATCGTTTTATTTTGGTTCCAGAACAAAATCCGCAGCCAGTTACTATGCTGCTGGTGGTACAATTCACTGGGGAGTAAACGGGATTGCTTTCGCCGGTGATTACCTTTCAGCCGCCTCTTTCTTGGGTATTTGTGGTATGATTGCTTACGCGGGTTATGATGGATTTCTTTATTCAATTGGGTATCTTGCCGGATGGGTTGTTGCTCTTTTCCTTGTGGCAGAACCTCTTAAAAGACTGGGAAAATATACTTTTACTGATGCTCTTGACTCAAAGTTCAATTCAAGAGGCATAAAACTTACTGCATCGTTAAGCACTCTGATAGTATCAATATTCTATTTAATCCCTCAAATGGTTGGGGCAGGCGATCTCGTTGTCCCACTTCTGGGTTTACCCCATTGGGCAGGTGTTTTGATTGTTGGCGCAATTGTTATCTATATAGTTGCCACAGCAGGAATGACATCAACCACCTATGTTCAGTTTATTAAGGGGGGACTTTTAATAACATTCTCTGTTATTCTAACCATTTACATACTTAGGAATGGTTTTACCCTAAATCCATCGGATGATTACCGTCAATTTGCAAGCATTGAGGCGCAGGTTGAAGGTAATGAAGTGGTTTCAATAGAAAGCGAGGATTATGAATTGATTGGTCAGCAGCAGACTGGAAATCAAACTTTTGTCAAGTTAAGTAAAGAGAATTATGAAACTTGGTTTAAGCTGGAACAGAACGATGATGGATCTGCATACCTAACGGAAGCACTGAATATAACCAATACCGCTTCGGGCGAGAAATTGTACAACGGTGCGCCAAAGACTGAGAGAAGATTTTACCAGGTGGGACATTTGAAGAGCATTGTTCACAAGGGAGAAGAAGTTGAATCATCGGGACCACTAGGACCATTTGAATTTTTTAGCACATTAGAGGAAAGCGAAGTTGTGATTTTCAATAAATCAATTTTTGATGATGGAGAGGATAGGGTTACCGTGTTTTATCAGCAACCAACAAAGGGCTCCGATATATTGAAACCCGGACTTATGCTTAAGGTAGGGAAGAACGCTAAACTTTGGGATAAAGTTAACTTTTTCTCCCTGATGCTTGCTCTCTTTTTAGGAACTTCGGCTTTACCACATATTTTAATACGCTACTATACTGTACCCAGTCAGCGAGCAGCCCGAAAATCTACCATTGTGGCCATTGTTGCAATAGGATTCTTTTACATTCTTACACTCTATATGGGTCTTGGTGCCATGGTGAACGGAGTTAACGACTTGGAGAGTAGCAACATGTCGGGGCCTTTGCTTGCTAAATCATTTGGTATTGGGCTATTCTCAATTATTTCGGCCATAGCATTTGCAACCGTTTTGGGAACAGTAAGTGGATTGATAGTTGCCTCTTCGGGCGCCATAGCACACGACTTTGTGGATAAGTACCTTAAGGTGGAAATGACTGATAAGCAAAAGGTAAGAGCAGGAAAATTTGCAGCTTTTGGGGTTGGTATTTTTGCCATTATCCTGGGTATTATTTTCAAGGGAATGAACGTTTCCTTCCTGGTAGGACTTGCTTTTGCTGTTGCTGCTTCTGCTAACCTCCCATCAATTCTAGCCGTAATATTTTGGAAGAAAACCACTGCAAAGGGTATTGCAAGCTCTATTGTGGTTGGGATACTCTCGGCTGTTACTATTATACTATTATCACCATCGATGTTTGAACGGTATGGTTTGCCCAAGGCTGATGCAATTATTCCCTTTGATAATCCAGCAATTATCTCAATGCCATTAGCAGTGATTGCCCTGATTGTTGTATCGCTTTTAACACAAAAAAAGAAATAGAAAATAATTAAGTAATAAATAAAAACGCTGATAGTTTTCGCTCTATCAGCGTTTTTTTATAATATCCATCATATTAGCCTATTTATCAACCATATTTTTTTGTAACTTTGATATTCACACCATTTTTCATGAGAATAGCCATTGTTACAGATATCCATGAAGATTTTAAAATGCTTGAGAAGGCATACCGAACCCTTAAAGCAAAAGGCTACGACTTATTGATTTGTCTGGGCGACATTACGGGTTATGCTACTGAGTACTATATGCATAATCCAGATGCCAATGCTTGTATTGATTTGCTCAGGGAAAATGCTGACATTGTTCTTGCTGGTAATCATGATCTTTTTAGCAGTCAGCGTTTACCATCGTATCACCTCGAAAAGAATATTCCTGAAAACTGGTACGAGTTAACTTTACAGGAGCGTTACAATCTGTCTAAAAACACTTTATGGCTCTACGAAGAGGAAATTTTTCCAACCCTATCACCCGAAAATGAAATTTTTTTAAAAAATCTTCAAGAATGGTGTGTCATTAATGCCGGTAACAAGCATATTCTTTTTTCGCATTTTCTGCAGCCTGATTTGGCAGGTGTGGGACGTTGGT
>Ga0334884_1001562_pt1 | contig 33191 bp, 31 predicted proteins | sample GraSluR1_MG_7_FD_207215 | JGI IMG/M metagenome (GOLD analysis project Ga0334884, IMG submission 207215) | Sludge microbial communities from methane-producing bioreactor in Wageningen University, Netherlands - Granular Sludge_12_05 R1 | ecosystem: Engineered > Bioreactor > Anaerobic >... | reverse complement strand
TGGTCCGATTACAAATTCCCTTTCAGCTTCTTGAGATTGAAAATAGACTTGATTATTGATCTCTCTAGGTTCGCCAACCCAATCATAGTCGCCACCAATTTTTTCTCCATTTGGTCCGATTATAAATTGCCTTCCAGCTTCTTTAGCCTTAAAATAGACTTGATTATTAATATCTTTAGGGTCGCTGACATAATCATAACCGCCACCAATTTTTTCTCCATTTGGTCCAATTACAAACCACTTTCCAGCTTCTTTGGCTTGAAAATAAACTTGATTATTAATGTCTTTAAGATCATAAACCGAATCATAGTCGCCGCCAATTTTTTCTCCATTTGGTCCGATTACAAACCACTTTTCAGCTTCTTGGGCTCTAAAATAAACTTGATTATTAATGTCTTTAGGCTCATAAACCAAATCATAGTCGCCACCAATTTTTTCTCCATTTGGTCCGATTATAAAATGCTTTTCAGCTTCTTGGGCTCTAAAATAAACTTGATTATTGATCTCTCTAGGTTCGCCAACAAAATCATAGTCGCCACCAATTTTTTCTCCATTTGGTCCGATTATAAAATGCTTTTCAGCTTCTTGAGCTGTAAAATAGACTTGACTATTAATGTCTTTAGGCGGGCAAACCCAATCATAATCGCTACCAATTTTTTCTCCATTTGGTCCGATTACAAATTGCCTTCCAGCTTCTTTAGCTTTAAAATAGAATTGATTGTTAATAATATTAAACTCCTCTAAGGAAAAACGAATTCTGTTGCTGAAAGTGTAAAGAACAGTCTCAATGTTGGACTCTTTTTTATCTAAAGATTCATTATTTTTATCATCTAGACCATCCACAACATACGAACCGCTTTCCGGATCTAATATTATTTTCAAATCTCTTCCTGAGAATCTTCTTTTTAAGGATTCCTGAATTTTATTAATTATTTTTTTCTCAATCAATTCCTTCCTAAAATTATAAACCAATCCTAGGGGTTTATACTTAGCCCTGTCCACCCTATTTTTATTAATAACATCGCCTAAATCATACTGCTCCACTATACTATTAACTGTTTCCTGGTCCAATAAATTATTATTTTTAATCTCTCGGACTAAGGCCTTATTTTGTTTTAAATATTCTAAAACTATATCTCTATTTGGAGCAGACCCCCTTTCTAGAGCACTAAAATATCGAGAAAAATCAGAATTGTATTTAACCTGTAAATCACTATTATTTTTAAATTGCTCTTCAGCTATTTTACTAATTTTTTTTGAGTCTTCATGAATCAAATTTTTAAATAAGATTTTTAATATCTCTCCACTATAATAATGGTTCTCTAGCGCCAATTTAGACGAAAAAATTTGATCTAAAACTAAATCATTTTTAAATTTTTCACCAGATTCCTCTAATTTAACATCTTTTTGAACATCAAAGAAAACAGAATAATAATCATCTATCTTATCGATATATTTTTTAACTTGGTAGCTAGCCTGCTTATATTCATCTTGTTGATGATAATATTCATCACTGATTGCTGATCCTTTTTTTTCTATTTTTTTAAAATTATTACCCCCCTCTTTCATTGTATCCAATAACTCTCCTCTTTCTATATACTTTTCATTACTACTTATTTCTGAGAATAAACAAGAAGCTATCTTCGGATGTTTTATAAAAAACAAAGGCTTAACCAAGGCCTTCGCAAACTGATCTCTGCTTAAATTTAACTGATTCAAAAATTTGAGTGCATCGTCAACAGAGTGCTCAAATAATCTATTTAGTATTAATTGAAAATCTTCTTCGGATAACTCTCCTCTACTTTTTTCTATATTAAAAAATAATTCTCTCTCCTGAGTAGCTAAGTCTTTAGAATTATTGTTTCCTTCAATACCTTTTTCCTGTATCAATACCTCTTTCATAATATATCATTAATTATTGATATTACTATATATTATAACATAAAAATATTTTAAAAAACAACACTATTAAGTATTATGGAGTAAAACGTAAAAAAAGCGGGGCTGTTTAAATCAGCCCCTTTGTTTTTCTCGTCTTTGCCTTGTCAAAGGATTCCCCACTCGCAAAGCAGGTCCCCTGACTCCCTTTCAAAAAGGGCTCTTTTTCTGCCATGTCCCAGGCAGATTGACCTCTCGGTCATACAAATTATTTTGTATCCGGAGATCAGAAATTCCCTGATGATCTTTGAAAAAAATCGATTTCTCTTCATGTCTCTTGGGTTTTGGTTTTGGTTTGTTTGGGTTTGGCAAAAGAACTAAATCATAATATAATTATAACACATTAACTAAATAAAGTCAATAGTAAGACTGGGGATAAATACATAAAAATAAGAGACCGTTCTAAAAAAGAACAGCCTCGCGCTTTGTCACTAATTTATCCCTATCTACTAAATCTCGATTCACTATCTTAAAAGCTTAACTATCCAGATTAAAATAACTGAACCAAGAATAGCGACTAAAAAGCTATAAATGTTGAAACCATCAACCCCTCTCTTCCCAATCGCACTCATAATCCAACCGCCAATAACGGCACCGATTACACCGACAACAATGTTCAATAGAAGACCTTGCTGGTCGCCAGTTTTCATTATTAATGAGGCAATCCAACCGACTAAGCCTCCGAAAATGATCCAAATTATTAATCCCATATGCGTTATATTAATTATTAATTATTTTTTCTTTTTAAGATTATCAATCTCCTTTTGTAGTTTTTTAATATTTGAATCCAATTTTTCAGATTGCTCGGCTAACTTAGCCTCTAATTTATGAGTGTGACTAGCCAGCGTTTCAGCAATCTGCATAATATCCGTAATATCCTCTATGGCTAGAAGAATTATTGGTGGAAATACTTTGGTAGTCGTGTTTTTTTTATCAAAATGAATTTGACGAGCATTTAAAATCATAACCTTCTGTCCAATAATTGGGAAATAAGGTTAACGTCATGAAAAGCTTTCTTTACCATGTCCTGAGGGGCTTAATTATTGATGAGTACCGGAAAAAGAAAACTATCTCATTAGAAGATCTGGCGAAGAAGGGGTTTGAGCTGAGCGAAGACAATTCAGAAAAAATGATTGATATTTTAGATGGCGAGCAGGCCATTTTTTTAGTTGCTCAACTTCCTATGAAATATCAGAAAGTAATCAAAATGCGTTACTTACAGGAATTTTCTCTAGCAGAGATTTCGGCTATAACTGGAAGTTCCAAAAAAACAATTTCAGTGCAAATTCATCGAGGACTGGCGAAGCTCAGGAAGATATATAATAAGGATGATTAATTTATAGCTATTTAGCTCTTAGATTAAAAACAATAGGTCTCAAAGATTTTAACAATAACTATCTATTCGTTCTTTCAAAAATAAAAAATAATAAAAAAGGGAGTTGACAAAAATTGACATCTTCAAAATAGTATTTTTTATAAAATCAATCTCGAGACAATAGCAAAAAAGAACAACCACGTGCCATAAGGTATACGTGGTTGTTCTTTTATTTAATATAACCAAGCAATACGAAGGGATATCCGAACGGCTAACTACCTAGGGAGACCCTTTAATAAAGGCCACTAGTTTTTCTAGTGGTTTTTGTTTTTTAAAAAAAGCAGAGGCCACCCTATAAAAGAATGACCTCGCGTTCTGACGCCGAAGCGACAGAAGGGACAGGTATAAGCTAGATAGTAAATATTGTGCTTGCTTTCGGCTTATAGCTCTTTAGACAAGAGCTTAGCCGAACGGAGCCTTCGCTCACAAGCACAAGTATATTATAGTAAATTTTTTATAAAAAACCAAGGGATTATTTCTACACTAAATTAAAATTATTATAGACCAAAATGTTTTTTAAAATAATCTTTGATTTTTATTTCCACTTCTTTATTAATTTTTCCTATTACTTTTTCAAATCTCACATAATCAAACGATGTTATACAATATACTTTTGCTATTGAATCAAACATTAAATTATTTTCCCTGCTAGCTTCTACCAAAATATCATCGGGCATACGATTGTCCCTTTGTGAGGTTAATGGAATTATGGTAACCAAATTTTTCTTTTTTAGTTGTTCATTGGACTCTACGACAATCGCTGGTCTTTTACTTTGATATTCATGCCCAGCGCTAGGATCAAATTCAACCCAAACAATATCGCCAAAACTAATCTCACCTTTTATTATCATAGATTTTCGTAATAATCATACTCTGCCTTAGAAATAGGGCCTAATTGATTCAAAATATCCCTAGCTCCAGTCATTTTAAAATATCTAAGATCGTCAGCGCTTCTTTTGGCATATGGAGATTGACGCTCAAAAACAAGATTATATGGAATAAGCTCTTTTTCGCTGGTCAACCGCCAAGGAGCATCACCATGAGAATATTCTTCTATCTGCGAGGCGGACATATTAGAAAGAGACCCGATAACATTATCAATAACTTTGGTTTCTTTAGGGGACAAAGAATCAATATCATGAGTAACTAAATTAATATACCGCTTTATCTTTAAACCAAAATAATCAGAAATAATAATTTTTAGCTCTTGCCCAAGCTTCATCTCTTCTATTACTGGCGAGTACAAAGAAGCCATTGGAACTGGCCCGTATTGCAAATGGATGTAGTTTAACCCAGAAATTGATTGACCATTAATTTCAAAATTATCAAAATCAATAAAATACAATAATTTATACAATACCGTTTCTCCAACATTTGGCTTCCCCGCACATTTTTCTAAAATATACAAAATAACATTTTTGAGTTTTTTGGGATTAAACTTATTAGCTTTATTCGGTTCTTTTGTTGGTTTGATATTGGGCAATTCATCCTCTATTAAAAAATAATCGGTTTTTAATTTAAAAACTTGGGCTATTTTGGCTAATTCTAAAAAATCAACATTTCTATTGCCTTGTTCAATTTGAGATATGGCCACTCTGGATAATTCTACTTTTTGGGCCAAATCTTCTTGGCTCATTCCTTCGAACTCTCTTAAAGCCTTAATTTTGTTACCTAAAGATTTTTTATTAATCATATAATTATATTAAAATAATAGCTATCATTATTATAGCTTATGAAATAAAATATGTCAATATAGTGTTTTTTGAAAGAATAGATTACAATGAGAGTCGTTGCCCATCGCGCCTCTAAGCCGTAAAGCTCATGCGAACCCGATGGGTTTTTTTATTTCATTATTTTAAAAAAATATATAACTACTCAAAACTAGATTTATTGTAACAGAAGCTTGATGAATATTTTATAAATCAAAGATAAATATAAGCTAAAATTTTAATCGTACGATTTTTTCGTACACTTGGACCACGAAAACACCCTAATCCAGTAGGCTGGAAATTCTAGCATGCTGATTGTAATATTTTTTCGTACCACCAGATATTACCAATATAATTAAACAGTTTTTTCTTGAATTTTCTGGAAAAATTTGCTATAGTAAAAACATCCATACGAAGAAGGCACCGAAGTATTTTTTAATACAAAGGATCCTCTTTAATAAAAGCCACTAGTTTTTCTAGTGGTTTTTATTTTTTTAAAATTGCTCAATCTCAAGAAAAACAAAAAAAGTCTTCCACGAGGGAGACTTGCAGTCTGACTGAAAACTTCTTTTATTATGATATTTGCTACGGTTTTAGAAGACCGTGAGAGAGCCAAGACCCTACAAATATCACTGTTAATATTATAATACACTTTTAGATAAAAAAACAAGAAAATAAAAATATTTATGTTATTTTTATACTTAATTTAAAATTCATTTAACACATATCTGATACAATAAATTAATTATATGTAATAAATAATTATGGAAGAAAATAATCTATGTTTTATTGATGGTCAAAACTTATATATTGGCACAAAATTAGAAGATGAACCTTGGGTTATTGATTTTAAAAAATTAAGAAAATACTTAAAGAAAAAATATAAAATTAAAGATGTTTATTATTATGTAGGCTATAGGGATATTTTAAATCAAAATATCTATAACAAATTAGAAAATTGCAATTACAAAATAATATTTAAAAATCATTTGTCATCCATGACCAGCAAAAAGAAAGGAAATATTGATTGTGATATTATATTTGATGCAATGAAAAAAATCTGTGAAAAAGAAATATTTAATAAAATAGTTTTGATCTCGGGTGATGGTGATTATATTAAATTGGTTAATTATTTAATAGAAAAGGATAAGTTTGAAAAAATATTATTTCCAAACAGAAAATATGCATCTTCTTTATATAAAAAATTAGGTAGAAAATATTTTGATTATTTATATAAAATAAAATTAAAATTAATTAAAAAACAAAAACCACTAGAAAACTAGTGGCTTTTGTTAAAAAGGGAGTCTCCACTTAGGCAAAGCCAATGTTTTGAGGCCCTCTTCGTATGTATATTAATATTATAGCAAATTTTTTATAAAAAAGCAAGCGCTTATTTTTTATTTTTTTAATATTTTTAATATTTACCAAATAATTGAAATATTTATATTATTTTTATACTTAATTTAAAATATATTTAATACATATCTGATACAATAAATTAATTATATATAATAAATATGATTATGAGGAATAAGACAAATACTAATGAAGATATTTTTAAAAACACTAAAGAAGAGGCTGAGGAGTTTTACAAGAATATAGAGAAAGTTTATTGCCCATATTTAAAAACCTTGGTGAGCTTTAACGCCAAAGGATTATCTCATATAAAAATGAAGTCTTGGAATAAATCTAGACCAAAAAATGATCAATATATAAGATTAAAATTTATTCAGCTAGCACCATTAATAATAAAAATGTCTCATACCCTTCAAGAAATTCAGAAGTCAGAAAATATAGAAAAAATAAAAATATCAGGAGAATGGAAAGAAAAAGAAAAAAGGGTTACTTATTTTGCTTTTATAGCTATTATTGATAAGGTAAGATTAAAAATAATAGTTAAAAAAATAGAAAATAATAACCCCTATTTTTGGAGTATTATACCTTTCTGGAAGAAGAAAAATTGTTCAATCTCAAGAAAAACAAAAAAAGTCTTCCACGAGGGAGACTTGAGATGCGACTAAAAACTTCTTTTGTCATGATATTTGTCTGCAGTTTTAACTTGACCGCGAGAGAACAAATGTCCTCACAAATATCACTGTTAATATTATAGCAAATTTTTTATAAAAAAGCAAGCGCTTATTTTTCAATATTTTTCAGTAGGCTGGGAATTACAGCATGCTGAAAGATTATTTTATTTTCTATAAATATTTATACCTTTAAGTCCAACTGTCCGGAAATTCCGGATAGTTGCGCCATTCTCTTTTTTTTATTTAAATCAGTTGTACGATTTTTTCGTACAACCAGATATTACTAATATAATTAAGTATTTTTTGCCCTTGTATTTTCTGGAAAAATTTGCTATAGTAAAAACATAATTGGTTCGCATATTAATGCAACTCCGAGACTCTTGCTTTTTTGAAGCAGGAGTCGTTTTTTTATAGAAACTCTTTTATTTTATTCTTTATAACCTCAAAATCATCAATAGAAATCTTATTAATTTTTCTAATCAATCTTTAATATTTTTATTAATTATTAGATAATAAAAATATTAGCAAAAAAGGGATAAATTCTTTTTAAAGAAATAATAATTTTTAGGTAAATTTTTTAAAAGCAAGAGGCTGAAATAAAAAAGAAGGCCCCCGAGGGGACCTTCTTTTTTTACAATTTATATTAAAGAAAAATTGAGAAAAACTTATCTACACATAGAACTAGTTACTCAAAGTAGCTCCATTAACATCGTTAACATTAATCAACATTGAAGTAATAGACTCACTTCCATTTGATGCTGAGCTATTATCAACGTCAACATAATATTGAACGTCACCTCCTAAAGAAGCTAATGAAGTTTGTACATATTGGTTTTCACCAGATGTAGTAACCTGACCAGCAACTACTATAGTAACAGATCCGTCAATTTCTCCGCTATCTACTAAGTTAGCTAGATTATCTGTAAACGTAACACTTCCACTCACAACACCAGTTGAGGTTGCTTTATTTGAAGCATGACCTTCGATGTATAAGTAAGGAGCAGTTACAGTTGCAGTGTTAGAGAAAGTTATCTTAATGCTTGATAAAGCAGCTTTCATAGCTTCATTAGCATTATCTCTGTTAACACCATTATCGAAGACAAGAGTGTACTTACCTAATATTTTACCTGTGCCGCCAGTTAAGGTTCCATCTGACATAGCATTGGTAATAGATATTAATTTAGAGCCAACAATAGTAGCCTTCTTAGAAACGCCTCCGCTATTTGTAACATTGATAGTTTCCCCAGAAAGATTTCCTTTAGCAGTAACAGCGCCTAGAGCATAGGTGATGTGATCACCATGGTCAGCTGTAGATGTTGGATCCTCATTAACATTAATACCCTTTGCCTCAACAGCGATGAATAATGATGTTGATTTATCAGCGTCAAATACTACATTAAAAGGATCAAATGTTGCATGCCCAGCAGAAGTAACATTAGCGCTGGCAATAACAACTCCATCAGCAGTTACCAATTTGATTGATTCAATATCGTCATTAAAAGCTGAAGAGCTTGAAGTTGCAGTTAAAGTCAAAGTTTCTACTTTAATAGCTTCTTTAGCGGTAACGAACTTCAGTTCACCAAGATAACGACCAGCCTCACTTTCAGAGCCAGCTAAAACATATGAATCACGACTAGCCTTAGAGTCAGTAGTAACCAATGAAACAGTTAATGTTCCCTTGGTTGCAGCAGTGACAACTCTAGAAGTTGCATCACCGTCATTTGGGGTAACTACTTTATTTCCATCAACAGATCTAACTGTCCAATCAGCAGGAGCATCTACTTTCAATTTAAAGTCACCAGCGATTAAGCTTGAAGCAAAATCAGCCATTACTACTAGATCATACTCCATCCCAGCAGGAATAGTATAATTAGCAGTATTCAATGAACTGAAAGTGATAGTTCCATTAGTTGTGGTTGAATCATTAGCAATTTGATTAGAAACTTCTTTCAACAACTTGCCATTTAACCACAAGCTTAACTTGGTTATATTATTATCTGTAAAAGCAGAAGTGGCAGCTGAACTAGTAGCTGAAGTTAATTTTACAGATTGAATCTTAACACCATCTGCTGTACCAGCCTTTACTTTAGCCTGATAAACAATAACACTGTTAGCACCACCAACAACATTGGTAGAAACCAAGGCAGTTGGAGTAACAGTTAAGGAAGCAGCTTTAACAGTAATAATAGATCCAGTAACTGAACTTGGAGTAATATTAGAAATATTTGCACCAGAGACATCCCCTTCGATAGTCATAGCAGATCCTGCTAAAGTAACCGCAAAAGTTTGATTTTCTGGAGCAGCAGTTAAAATATCAGCCTTAAGTTCAAAGGTTTTGGTAACTCCTTTAACTAATGAAATTTCATCATCTAATGTTAGCTGAGTAGAAGTTGAAGATGTGGCAGCAGTTAAGTCATAAATACCACCAGTAGATTTATCCACCAATTTAACATTTTCTAACATTTGAGTAGTAGTTCCAGTTCCATAAGTTACATAAAAACCAGTATTAGCAATACCAGTTAGAGTAGCATTTTCACCATTTGAAGTCATTTTAATAGTAGCTAAAACAACATCTTTAGTGTCAGCTTTTACATCTCTAGCTGGAGTAATCGCCTTGTCCATATCAATGGAAAAATCACCAGTTTGAATGGTAACAGTTGAAATGGCAGAATTTAACACAGTATTAGTAAGTGTTAAACCAAAGCCATGGGTTGCACCAACAGCAACTACATCAAGAGATTCCTTAATATACATCTTAATGGTATCATTATTACTGGTTGTGCCAATATCACCTCTCACTTCAACTGAAATAGTATCACTCTTTTCAATTTTATAATTGTTTAGAGTGAAGGTTACATAACGATCAGCATATACACCAGTGGAAACTTCTTCACCATCAATAATCAATTTTAGATTATCAACGATATCATTAGAGTTTGTACCGCTGTTATATAGAGTGATTGATTGTAGTAACGCATCTTCATTACTGCCAGCTCTTAGGGCAAATTCTGATAATAAAACGTTGTCCTCACCAAAGCTTACAGTGTTTGTGATCGCAGTAGCACTAGTTACTTGCAGTGTACCCAGCGAAGCAGAAACAGCAGACATTAAGTTGCTATTTATAGGGAATGATCCAGTTACAGTAGCGCCAGAAGAAATAATATCTGAAGCGCTGACAATACCTAGTCCGTATGTTCCAGTATTAACAGCAATAGTAGCTTTGACAGTTAAAGTTTTAGTTGTACCAGCTGCTACATAAATAGGATTAGCAAAATTAAAAATAGCTTCTCTGTCAGAATTTATATTCTTAGAGGTGCCAATTTTCATATTACCATCGTAAAAAGTAACAGAATCAATGTTTTGAGCGTCACTTAGACCATCAGCAGTCAATTTAATGCTTGAAACATTAACCGGACCATCATTAGCAGCTGTCATGTTGAATTTTAAAAATTCAACTGAAGACCCACTAGGAATATTTTGAGATGCTGGGGTATTAGAACTTAAGCTAACCACCAAACCTGAGCCAGTCACAACTGGACCAGTAGCACCACTTTGTGAAGTCTTAGTGATACCAGCTTCAGCACCTGTGATTGTTGAACCACTAGCAGTGAAGTTATTGTAAGTAATAACATGTCCGAATTGGAATCTATTAGCTAAGAAAGCAACTTCGTCTTCAATTAGACGATAATCAGTGCCATCATAGTAATAAATATTTCCTTCACCACTTTTTTGTACTAAAGTTCCCTCTGGTACTTCGTTAGAAGCCAAAGGAGTTCCAATAGTATAATTTGTGAAGAAAGAATCAGCTACGTCGATTACTCTTTGTGCCCAGTTAGCACCGTATAGAGCAATAGCGTCAGCTTCAGTTTGTACGTGTCTTAAAGTACCGTTAGATTCAACAGCGTATACTTTAGGATCGGTTGTAATTTTAACTAAGAATGTTCCAGGTCGAACTACTACGTTAGCGCCCAATGGGTAGCTAGCTAATTCATCAGCAGAAACAGTAACAACTCCAGAGAAGTCACTGTACCATGATTTGTAAGTAGATTCGTTCGGGAACACATATCTTTTTCCATCTTCGCCTAAGTAATAAACAGCTGAAAGACCATCTTTTTTAATCAGGTCACCTGCAGAAGCAGCAGCATTTGTAGCCATAGGAGCAGTTAAACCACTCATAACAACTACAGTCATTACCATGACAGAAGATACGAAAAATTTGCGTAATTTTGTCATATAAGTTTTTTTAAGTATCATCCTTGAAACAATAAATTGTATTCTAGGACAATATGATTGGTCTCTTCGTCGGTCTATTTTTGAGTTCAATTAATTAGCTGAGAAAAATTCCTGAATAAATCGATCAGGATCCCGCTCCCCCGCACACTCTTATAAATAAAAGTGATTTTGTAGGGAAAAATTAATTTGCCATAAGCATGAAACAGCAGGATAATTTTTCACAACTCCGACCCTTATTTACATAAGCGTGCGGAGAAAAGCTTAACCGATCTATTTGTGAAAAATTTTACGGCTAACCTTTTGTTCTCAAATTTTCAACTTTCAAAGAAACGAAATTTATTTTCAACATTGCACCCTTCTCACCCGAGAAGTCGACCTTGCTGGTCGCAACGAATCCCTAATAATAGAGATTGGCTAAAAGACAAAAATCTCCTAACCAATCACTACTATCTATTTTTTGACGATATCGCCAACTTGTTCTAGTTTAGAAATAACTTCATTATAGCGTCCTTCAGCAAAAAGCTCTTCTATCTCGGCAATAATTTCCTGGCCGTCCTTAACTCCGCTTAATTTTTCAACACTATCACTAACATCTTCGGATAAAGAAACAACATCAATTTCGGAACTGGTAGTACCATTATCAGTAACTATGTCCGGGTCCGTACTAGAATTTGTGGAATCTGAATCAACTAGAGTATCAACCTCAGTGTCTTCGCTAGAGTCAACCTCAGAAATATGAATAGAAACTCCGTTATCATCCCTTAGTGATGTAGCGCTAGAGACTATTCCACCATCAACCTCCTCTGCCTCAGAAATAACACCTGCAGATGATGTATCATTTTTTTCTATGCGAGTTTTAACTTTAGACATCTCACTTTGGAAACTGGCACTAAGTTTCTCCACTTGCTCCCTATTCTCTTCGGTATTAAATTCTGGATCCATTAATATAGTCGCGATATCCATAGCGTGATTACTAGCAAATTTCAAAGCTAAGGCATCACGATCACTCTGGGAAAAAGTAGTATTTAATCTAGCCTTCTCAGAAATAACTCGAGCGATATATAATGAATCGTTGGGCTTGGAGTTTGAATACAATCCACTACCAAGAACTAAAGATCCTAGTAAAAAAACAAAAATCCCAGCTACTACTAATAATGGCTGGGAGACCAAGGAAAATACATTTTTGAAATTAAATAAATTCTGTTTAGATAATTGAGTGTCATTATTAAAAGTATGAGAAATCTGGGAAAATAAAACATCTTTGTGACTCTTTCTTGACTCATCACTTAGGCCAATAGCCTTTAATTCCTTTAATTGTTGATATATTTTTTTATCTGTCATATTTTTGTCTTACACTATAGTATACGTAATAAAGACAAAAACGTTACAGAAGGCCTTATTCTATTGATTTTTATTAAGATAAGTCCACAAATTTGTGGACTTAAATATCCTTATCTATAATTTCCTTGAGGGCTTTAACAGCTCGATGCGAAAGAACCCTGATATTTATTTTCTTCTTGCCAGTAATCTCGGCAATCTCGTCTAATGTTAAATCATTAACAAAGCGCATTAACAAAATCTCACGATATTCGTTTTTTAACTCCATCATTTTCTCCATCAAATTATCAACATCTCCCCTGTCGCTAATATCAGTCTCAACATCATAACTTTCGTCTACAACATCTATTCTATTATTGTCATCGTCTAGGGATAGATTTTCACTTTTACTACTGCGATAATAATCTATAACTACATTACGCGCAATCTTATAAACCAAAGCCCGCAAAGTCTCTTTCTGAGTAACTTTATTTTTTTGCAAATACTCCCAAGTCTTTAAAAAAACAGCCGAAGATAAATCACTAGCCTCATCCTTTTTACCAATTTTAAAATAAATAAAACGATAAATGTCATCTACATTTTTATCATACAATTCCTCAAAAGCTGACTGATCGCGATTCTTAATACGATCTTTAAGATTCTTCTGTTTTAATTTTTCGATTATACTTAAATTCATTGATTTTAAACTATCTTAATAAAACAAAAACAAAATATAAGACGCTAGCCCAATACTTTAAAAATTATTCTTATTTGAATATATAATAGCACAAGTTAAACAGAGAGGCAAGAACAGCAAGTTTGACAAAAACGACCTCTTTCTATAATATATAAATACTTAAAATAATTTTATGACTGACCCTCAAAACGACATTACTCCGGAAAAAGTTGCGCCTAAAAAAACTGATAAACAAATCTGGTTATCAGTTTCAGAGTCAGCTAAATTAGCCGGGGTTGATAATAAAACTATTCGTCGCGCTATTAAAAGTAAGAAATTACGCTACAAAGTCTCGGGCAATCGTTATGCCATTCGCCTGTCTTCTTTAATTGAATTTTCTCATGAAAACGCCAAGCTACGAAACAAGTTCTACTCCCAAGGCCTAGGACAATACGTTGATAAATTTAAAAAGAAGGTTGTAACTATTAAATAAAAAAAGTAGCCCACACGGGCTACTTTTTTTGGATCCTTTATCAATTAATATTATAGAATAGCGTCTTTAACTACCTTAGAAACTTTGAATTTAACAACCCTTTTAGCAGGAATGTTAATTTGTTCTCCAGTAGCAGGATTTCTTCCGATTCTAGCCTTTCTGTTAACTAGAACTAATTTTCCGAATCCTGGTAAAACGAATTCACCACTCTTTTTAGTTTCGCTGTAAGCCATAGAGGTTAAAGTCTCCATGAAACCAACAACATCTTTTTTACTCATACCGGTTTTCTCGGCTAGAGTAGTCATCAATTGTGCTTTTGTCATAATTTTTTTTTCATTGACTTAAAAATAAATTCAAGCGAATTAATTTAGAGTCAATTTTTAATTAATTATTTTTAATAATAATTGATAAAGAATTAATTATTATTTATATATACATTATAGCAATTTTAAATAAATAAGGCAATAACTACGGCATTTTTATAATTTCTTCAATTCTACTCCCCTTCACCCTTAACTAAATAGGTGCTATCAACAATGTCGTAATCATTAAAATAGGTGTCATCTTTTGAATTCAAAACTACCGGCTCAAGTCTAGACGAGAGGCTCTCTAAGTATTGATATAAAGCAGGTCTATTGGTGGCAGCCCCTCCACAATGATTATCAATAACAATCGCTACTTCCCTACCTGTTTTTTTAGCTAGGTCCCTTGTATACTCAATTGTTTTTTTATAAAAATCATCAACCGAAACTGAATTAATCACGTTTTCAATCGGGTTTAAACCCCTTACAACCAACAGAGGTCTTCCTTCCTCAGATTTAGTTTCAATCAACATAAAGGCTCCTGCTAATCTCTCGTGTTTCGTTTCCGGATTTTGCCTAATAATAATTGGGGTGAAATTAGGAAACTCCTTCAAAACACTATCGTACTTAGATGTCCAACAAGAGTCAGAAATATCACCAGAGAACTCCGCTAATATCCCCCTAGTGGGAATAAACTGTAATTTAGTTGTTGCCCCAGAATCACTTCCCTGTTTCTGCATCAAAGACATCTCTTCGGATATTGCCTTAGTTGAAGTTATTTCACGTAATGACTTAGAAGCCTTGTGATCAGTTAAATATTTTCCTACAACCTCTTGATTGGTTATATGATCAATAAAATTTAAAACCCAGCTAATATCATTTAGACTAGGTTTATCTTTATTAATAAAGTCCAAATTATAATTTAAGCTCTGTTTATTTTTAGTAAAACTTATCAAAAAAACAACCTGCCTCAGTAACTCATTAAACTCTTTAACCTTGGCTAAAATTGAAAAATTATCCTGAAAACTTTTCACGTTCCTGACATTAATTGATTCCAGTAATTTTATTTTATTATTAATAGCCTCTCTGGCTCGAGGATCCGGCGTCCCTTCATATTTTTCTTTTAACTCATCAACTACGGTGGTTCTTTTTTCTTCAATTTTTTTAACCAAATTACTTAAAGGAAACTTTTCATTATATAATTTTTTAGACTCTTTAATAGAATTGATTAAAACATTAAATCGTTTCAAGAAATGTTCGTTGAATTCATATTTTTCCCTAGCCTCCACATCACTTTTCTTTATACTTAATACTTCACTACGAACAAATTCGGGATTAAGTGGTTTTAGCTCCCCTCTCCCTTTGTAATCCAAAAATTGACGAATAATGTTAACCAGGCTATCTTCATCACTATCACCCCATTCCGATTCTTCAAATCTAATATATTTTTTAAAATATGGTAGATAAACAGACCTATTTTCCTCTTCTAGCAAGTACTGAGGATTAAAATCTTCTGAGATAACGTCATTTTTAAAGTCACTTATTTTCTCCCTAATCTCTCTTAAACCATCATTACCGCCTTTCTTTATTTTTAATTCTTTAATTATATCATCATCGCCCTCGCCAACTTTTTTAATTAATAAATAAGAATCTAAATCGGCAAAAGATCCAAAAATTTCCTCTGTCTTAGAAACAAATTTATCCAAATGTGGCTTAAAATAATTATTAACCTCTGAAATAAGACCGAATGAAGAGCTAGACGAATAATCATTATCGATTAATAATGAATCAATCAGTTTTTCCCCAAGATCTCTATCAATACCCTTAAACTTTTTTATATTATGAGCTACACTATCTCCCCGGCCAGCTTCCAGCAACTTCGAAGCTATTTCCTGATGATTTATTCCAGCAAACTTTTCCAAGTTATTAGCTAGACTATCACCCTTACCAAGTTCAATTAATTTTAAAGCTATTTCTAGGTGATCCAAACCCTCAAACTTTTCTAGATTAAAAGCAACGCTATCCCCCTGATCGGAATTAATTAATTTTAGAGCTATCTGCAGGTAATCTAAAGGGCCGCTAAATTTATCTAAATTATGGGCCACCTTATAGCCTGGGCTATTTTCAATTGATTTCAGGGCTATTTCTTGGTGACTTAGCCCATGAAATTTACCCAAAAAATTGTCTAAATCACGAGGTAATTTGCGACGAAAATTGCTCTCAATTAACTTTATTGCTATTTCATTATCTAAACCTTGAAAATTTTTTAAATTACCAGCCACACCATCACCTTTGCCAATCTCGATTAATTTTAAAGCTGTTTCTAAATGATTAATTCCCTCAAACTTTCCCAAGTTATGGGCGACGACATCTCCCCAACCAGCTTCAATTAATTTAAAGGCTACATCCTGGTCTAGGCCACTAAAATTTCTTAAGCTGTCAATCACCTTGTATTCCATGCGACCCTCAATTAAATATAAAGCGAACTCCTTGTCCAGCCCTTTATTATTTTCTAGCTTATCTTTAAGCTCCTCCCTGGAATACCCTTTTGGATCTCCTGACTTCTCCCAAGGCAAGTCCTTATTAATGAAATTATTATTCTCTTTCATCTTATTATTTATTAAAAATAATCACAAAATATCATACTTAATTATAGCACTTTGAATAAATAGGGCAATAACTACGGCATTTTTATAATTTCTTCAATTCTACTCCCCTTGGTTTTAATTTTATAAACCTCACTAACAATATCTTGGTCCTCTTCTAGGGTAATGGAAACCGCCAAACCTTCTTGAGTTTCAGGTGAAAAATATTGATCAAAAATAAAATTTCCCAAAGAATAAAATATTGGTTTTTGTTTATATATTTCATAATTTTGAATAACGTGAGGATGATGCCCAATAATAACATCGGCACCATTATCAATCATTTTTCTAGCCAAATTCTCTTGACCATTATTAGCCTTCGCCTGATATTCAAGTCCAAAATGAGCATTAACTATAAGAAGGTCGCTGTTTTCTTTTAATTTTTTAACCCTTTCAATTATATCATTTTCATCTATATTTTTATAAACCATAGAAAATCCCAAAAAAGCAACTTTTTTATTTTTCACATTCACAATAATATCAGAGCAATTTTCTTCCGATAAAACTGGCTGGCTACCCCCTATTTCCACTTCTAATAATCCTTCTGACGGTGACAAAAAAGCATCGCGACAACCAAAGTAATAAAAACCCAAATCACTTAAATTTTGATAAGTTTCTTCAATGCCCTGCTGTCCCTGATCTGACAAATGATTATTAGCTAAATTAAAAAAATTAAAGTTATATTTTTTTAGCCCTTCGATTAATTGCGGTGAAAAAGAAAAATCATATAAATTATGAGGACGATAATGCTCCCCGTTATTTGCTACCGCGCCCTCTAAGTTAGCGGCAACTATATCATAAGAGGAGGTAAAATTTTCCTCCTCTAACTTTTCGAATAAATAATCTAAACCATATTTATTAATTTTCTCTCCCACATGACGATCCAACATTAGGTCTCCAAAAAATAATAATTTAATGGGAATAGCGACTTCATCTATTGCATCGACTTCTTCTAAAAAATCAGAAACATTATTAGTATTTTTAATATAATTATCCTGAGAAATGATTTTTCCCTTAATATTAAAAAAGCCTTTATTGTCCTTAAAGGCAAAATTTATTAAAAATAGCGCTACTAGCAAAAATAAAGCCACCCCCAATAATAATATTTTCTTATACTTTAAATTTGACATATATTTGACATTATTATCATTTTAGTATATAAAGTAATAACAAACAAGTAGTACACTAACAATAAAGGCCACTGATATGGAAAAGTATGTATATAAGGACGTGGTAGACCTAGTTAATATCATATCTAGAAGCGATACAGAGGAAATCTGGGGAGTACGTGAAAACGAGGCAGAAGAATGCCTATTCCCCGAAAAATACCAGAAAGACATTGAAAATTATATCGCCAATGATTATTATATCATCTATTTGAGCGGTATATCTATTCTGGAGCAATCCAAGGCCATGTCTTTTAAGGGCTTCAAATTCAGCTTTAGTAGCTTGAATGAAAACATGATTGAAAAGGTCGACCAACCAGGTTATTACCTGGTGAAGATAAAGCGTCGGAACCTCGGTTTTATAAGCGACGCCAGAAGGCTCATGTCCAGCCCTAAAGGATGGAGAAGAGCAAATCTGCGGGAGGCCTGCGAAATAATGTTTAACATTTTCTTCGTAGACCAAAAAAAGATATACCAACGAGATTGGCATATCTGTCCCGACTGGGAAAACAAGAAAAAGATCTTGAGAATAAGATTCTCAATTCTAAATCCCAAGGAAATAATAATGGAGAACATATCGACAAATAAAATGTCGATGAACCTAAACTCCATAACGATTAAAAGACTTTAACGAGTCTTTTTTTTATTTTAATATCACTTCTCTAAACCACCATCATATTCTAGTTCATAAATATGAAGTATAGTTATGGCTAGGGCCACGATCATCGGACCAATGATTACGCCCCAAAAACCAAAGAGAGAAATACCACCCAAAACCGAGAAGACAACAAAAATAAAATTAACTTCGGCTCTACCCTTGATAATATAGGCTCGCAAAACCTCGTCGAGACCGTTTACAATTAACCACCACCAAATAAGGATAAAAATTCCCTGCCAAATTTGACCGGTTGCTATTAGATAAATAGCAGCTGGAAAATAAAACAAGGAGGCTCCAATAAAGGGAATGAGCGATAAAAATCCAGTAATAATAAAAGTAAACACAAAGGGCCAACCAATTATAAGGAAACCAAGTCCTCCAGAGAGTCCCTGAAAAAAGGCGGTAACAAAAACAGAAACAAGAGTAACCTGACTGACCCGGCGAAACTTTTTAATAATTTCTAAATCATACTTATTGGGCAGGGGGGATAATAAGATTAGTTTTTCAGCTATCTTGCGACCATCAACAAAAAAGAAGAACATTGTTAAAAGTATTAAAAGCAATGAGACAATAAAACTGGTTGTTTGCTTGGCAATAAGGGTTGCCCCGCTAACCAGCCAATCACTAATATTTTTAGTAACATCAACAATGAAACCACTAATTGCCCCCTTAGTATTATCATCAAAATCAAGTTTCTCTAAAAAGCCATACTGAAAAGAATCAGCCTTAGTCATTACACTGTTTACCCCCTCATAAGCTACGACTGCTTTTTTACTAGCGTAAATTATTAGGCTACTGACCGGAATTATTATAACTGCTAATAATAATAAGCACATAATAAAGGATGCTAAATATTTCTTGTTCCACAAAGTTTTAGCCAATCTTTCATACCATCTATAAAAAACCGAAACCAACACTGTGGCGATAATTATTTCTATTAAAAAAGGCTTAAAAATAAAATATAGTCCAGCCAAGGAGGCTAAAATTAGAAAAATTAGAAAAGGCTTATAGATTAATTTTTTCATAATACTTAATTAATATTTATAAATTAAAGTTTAAAAATCATAAAATTGACCGTACTCAGGAATAATTGGGTGGGTTTTAATTTTCTTGGAAATTTCTTTAGCTAATAATTCGTTAGCCTCTTCCTCTCCGTGCATAACAAATATATGTCTAGGCTTAGGGTTCTTTATCTTTTTTAACCAATCCAAGATAGCACGATGATCAGCGTGGGCTGAATAAGAATTTATCACCGAAACTTTAGCTTTTACTGGAATATTTTGATTGTCTATATTAACAGTTTTATTCCCAGTCATAATTTTACGACCCAAGGACCCCTTAACCTGATAGGCCACTAACAATAAATGGCTATTAGGGTCATCTAAATTAAATTTTAAATGATAATGAATGCGACCACCAGTACACATTCCACTACCAGCTAAAATAATTTTAGGACGGGGTAAATTATTTATCCTCTTAGAGTCCTCCGGAGTCATAGTGAATTCTAGGCCCGGGAAGTCAAATAAATCATCACCTGAAACAATTAATTTCATTGACTCTTTATCATACAAATACTCATAATCCTTGTATATTTCTGTGGTTCTTATCGCCAAAGGACTATCTAAAAAAATTGGCACGTGAGGAATTTTCTTATTCTCCACTAATGTATTTAATTCATATAAAATTTCCTGAACTTTTTCCAGAGCAAAAATTGGAATCATCAAAGCCCCTTTATTATCAACGCAATCAATGATAGCTTTTCGTATCATCTTAAGGCCATCCTCGCGCGATTCGTGTGAAACACCGGCATAAGTAGATTCAACAAAAACCAAATCTGCACCATCAGCTTTTTCTAAATCTCTGATAATTCGAGCCGGTGAATTGCCCAGGTCTCCGGTAAAAATAATTTTCTTTTCCTCCTTCCCTTCCTTAATCCAAATTTCAAAAAAACAAGATCCTAAAACATGGCCGGAGTTTTTTAGACGAACTTTAATTCCGCCGGCAATTATTATTTCCTCGCTATAAGGTAGATCGTGAAATAACCTCATAACATCAGCCGCATCATCTTCGGAGTAAAAAGGCTCTCTCCCAGCATCTATTGACTCCCGGGCAATAATTCGAGCTGAATCAGCTAACATCAACCTAACTAAATCCTTGGTCGCAGCGGTGGAATAAATTTTACCCCTAAAACCATCCTTGTAAAGTTTTGGTAAGCGACCACAGTGATCAATGTGAGCATGTGATAAAAGAACAAAATTAATCTCCTTGGGATTAAAATCAAAATTATCAAAGTTGCGATTTAAAGCATAATGCTCCCCTTGAAACATCCCACAATCTAATAAAAATTTGACTTTCTTAGTTTCTATTAATACACAAGAGCCAGTTACTTCTCGGCAGGCTCCATGAAAAGATATTCTCATAAAAATTTGAATAATTAATTGCTGGTTTAATTATAACAAAAAAAACAAATAAATAAAACTGTTGACATTTAAAGTTTTACTGCTATAATACTACTTCAATTCCTTTTAGTTTAATGTCAAAACACTGGGGTCAAGACTGGTTAAGATAAAATTTTAGGGTTTCGCGATCTTAATTTGATGTCTTCCAGGCAAGATTTTCCAAGCTTTTAACACCCGAGAAAATCGGGGCTCTATTTTTTCTTGATAATAAGGCGCCAAAACAAGAAGAATAAAGAGCTCTTCCCAGAGATGCTGGTTGGAGTCCAGACGGAATTGAAAATAGGGGAAACTGCGGTTTCCCCTTCTTTATTTTTATTTTTTAAATTAATATGTTAAAATATTATTACAAAAGTTAAAGTATAAAAATAATAATAAATTTATATTAATATTTTAAAGCAAATTTAATATGAATTTAAAAAAAATATGCTTAAAAAAAATCTGTCCTTAATTTTAGCCGCCCTGCTCTTAATTTTAATTATAGTTCTAGTTATTGCTAGCAACTCATCCTCCCCTATCTCCGAAGACGGTGTATTGCCAGAAGAAAATGGAGAAGAGAGCAGCACTGAAAATGGGGAAGAAAATCTAACAAAAATAGAGAAGCAAGAATATGTTCTTGAATATTTAAGTGAAAACATTTCTGACTTATCTCCAGAAAAAGAAGTTTTAGGTGGAACTTTTTATATCACCTCCATTGACTTCATCGATGATAATAAATTAATTATCGACTACGAAGATGGACATATTGCTCTAACAGCCGAAGTAGAATATGAATATTTAGACTCAAATAATATTGTTATCAATAATTTTAACATTATTAGTGAATAAGGAAGAGAAAAGTATTAAAACAAAAAATGTAAGAAAAAAAGGCCTTTGCTTATGCATTGGCCTTTTTGGATGAAGAGGTTTCCGGCTATCTAGCCGATCCATTCCTCACCCAAGTATTATGAGCCTGCATTTTGCTGCAGGACACTTTTTTCAATTTTTTTGATTTCTTTGATGTTTTTTTAACATGAGTTAAGTGGCTCTTTGAGCTACTTCCTCTTGCTGTTGAGGGGGCTGAGCAAGCACTGCTCATCAAAAAAATCGAAAAAATAATAACGAACCCAAGAATAATTTTCTTCATTTTCTTCATTTTCATCTTTTTAAGGTGTGACTATATTATAACATATTAGATATAAAATGTCAATAGCAGTTAAACACCATAAAAACAGGGTATTGGCAACTATTTGCCATAAAACTTAAAAATTACTAAGAAAATTAAATAATTAAAAAAGCGACCCATTGTGGATCGCTCAACTTCTGCCCTCTTTTCAAGGGGGCTCATTAGAAGAACAAGTAGTGCAAGTACATAGTCAACGGCGCCATCAATATTGATAGCGTTACCATTAACTTTATGAGGATGTTCAGAGATGGTCCAGCGGTGTCCTTGAAGGGATCACCAACCATGTCCCCAGCGATAGCAGCCCGGTGAGCTGAGGAATTTTTTCCACCATACAAACCAGCCTCTATCATCTTCTTAGCATTGTCCCAGGCTCCTCCAGCATTAGACATATAAACTGCCTGGGCGAAGGATGAAACCAAAGCGGCCAACAAAAATGCCGACAACATACCAGGTCCGCCTAAAATAGCTACTGCCGTAGGAATAAAAATAACCAAAATAGCCGGCTGTATACTATACTTTTGGGCTGCCTTAGTGGCGATGTCCACGCACCTTTGATAATCGGGCGGATTTTTACCTTCCAAGATTCCCAATTCTTTAATCTGGCGGTGAATTTCAGCTATCATTATAAAAGCTGTATTACCAACCGCTCGCAAAAGCTTGGAAGAAAAAAGCCACGGAACAGCAGTTCCCAAGATTAATCCTGAAATAACCCAAATGTTATTTAAGGAGAAGTCTATCTCCGGAACAAAACCAATTACGTCCCTCAAATTAATCAAGGCTCTCTCAACAACATGCTGCAGAGCATTGATCAGGGCAATAGCAGCAAAGGCGGCACTACCAATAGCATACCCTTTACCAGTCGCTGCAGTGGTGTTCCCCAGGGAATCTAGGTCATTGCCAATTTTAGCCCTATCTCCGTCGATTCTATTCATCTCCAGAAGACCCTGAGCGTTATCAGCAATAGGACCGAAGGCATCAATGGTTAATGTAATTGGTAAGGTTGAAAGCATGGCTACGGCAGCCAAACTTACTCCGTATATCCCCAAATTAAAATCACCAGCACCAACTACATAAAAAGCTCCCAGCATTCCACCTATTAACACCAAGGCGGTAACCAGTACACTCTCCTTGCCCAAGGCCAATCCGTCAACAATAACTGAAGCATAACCACCAGTAGCTTTCTCGGCCAGCTTTTTAACTGGACGATAATTAGTGGAAGTGTAATACTCAGCTACCCAGGCGATACCATTTCCTGTGAGCAGTCCAATAACAACCGGCCAAAAAAGACTAAGGTTACCAATGGCGTACTTGCTCAAGAAGAATGATCCCAGCGCTATCAAAAAAGAAGTAAGATAAACTCCCCTTCTGACACTGAAAAGCAGTTCACGAAAACCATGACCATTTACCCTAATAGCCGCCAGGCCAATAATACTGGCCAAGACACCCAAGGCAGAAATTGCCAAAGGAATCATAACCAAAGTGGCAACACTGATAGCTGCGCCAAAATAGGCTACAAAGCTACCATGAGAGTAAAAGGCGGCCTCCATAGAGGCAGCATTACCCCCAACATAGGATTCATTAAGGTCCTGTCCCATTCCAGCTACATCGTTAGCATTATCGCCAACATTGTCAGCTATAGTAGCAGGGTTTCTGGCATCATCTTCGGCCAAGCCATATTCACCCTTCCCCACTGTATCAGCAGCTGAATCAGCTGATTTAGTAAAGATTCCACCACTCACCCTAGCCCAAAAAGCCATAAAACTGGCCCCAAAAGCAAATGTGATAATAGTTTGGGTTATTATACCCATCAACTCTTCAACTGGCATTGCTGGATTCATAAACTTTATAAAGCCATACCAGAAAGCCAAGTCCAATAGGCCAAACCCGCAAACTGAGAATCCCATTACCGCACCTCCATTTAGAGCTGCCTTAAAAGCTTTATTTATGCCTAATTTAGTAGCGTAAGCTGTTATAGCATTAGCCTTAACCGCTGCTAGCATACCAAGATAAGCTGATAAAGCCGAAAAGAAAGCCCCACTTAAAACTGCAAATGGCGTATAGTAGGTCAAAAAACCCTCATAAGCCAAAAACAACAAAAGTAGAAAGATGAAGAAAATTACTTTTCCAGCAGTAGAATACTGCCTCTTAATAAAGCTCAGGGTAGCTGTCCGGATGTGCCCAGAAACCAGCAAAATACCCTGGTCAGTAACCAATTGTTGGTTCAGCCATCTTTTCTTTATAACCACCATTGACAAGGCGGTCAGAGATGCTAAAACCAGAATCAATAAATTCAAATTCTCCAAAGACAACATAGTACCTCCTTTTTTATGGTTTATTTTTCAAAAAATTGTCAAAGTTCTTTCATATAGTTTTCCCGAAAGAAAACATTAGATAACTTTAGGTCAAAATTAAATCAATGTCAAGAAGGAAAAAATAAAAAAAGAAATCTCAAAGAAACTTCTTTTTACCTAATTTTTAAAAACCATTAAATTTGATTAATCAGACTTATCGTCAGCTCTCCCCAGAATACTATCCCGATATTGTTTACGCATAGAATCAACTATTTTTATTAAATCCTTTCTATCTTCCAAGGTAAAATTACTATCAGGAGACTTGGCCAATTGTCGGGATTTAGTCATTATATCAGCTTTATCTCTGCGACTAATATAGCTGCTGGAAGATACTGATCCTTTTTTAATAGCCCCAGATAAAAAATCATGAATTTGGTCTAAGTTTTTTCTAGATAAATTTTTAGTAGTACTACGCTTGCCAGCCATACGCATTTGACCTAACTGCCCCTTCAGTCCTGCCCCCTTACTTAAACCAAAGGATTTTTCATAAGTTCCTTCTGTCATTAAGCGCCCCCTACCAATCTTACTAATATCTATTTGCTCCAAGGCACTTTTAGACCGATTGCGCCCTAAACGACTGGAAGGATTTTTTGATAGCGAATCGTTTTTTGCCAAACCAAGACCTCCGGCCCCAGAGGCTCCCAAGCCAGCCGAACGATTAAGGTTATTTACAGGGAAACTATTTAAACTAGGGGGAGGATTATTGGGCATTGAAAAAAAATTAATTCAAACTAATTAATAATATTATAATAAAATCTACCAATAAAATCAATGATATTATTTAATTATAAATTTAATAAAAGAAGGCCAAATTAATTTGACCTTCAGAATTTTTAATATTTTTCTTTTCTGCCCTCTCGCCAAAAGAGAAAAATTGCTAGAGCTAAAACTATAGCGCTCACCAACCAAGAGGCTAACGGGCCAAAAGAATTAGCTATCAGACCACTAAATACCAAGCCCAGTCCCGCCCCAGCTTTAGTTATCATTGATTCCAATGACAAAACCGTTGCCCTGTTTTTATTATCAATATTTTTATTGATATAGGCTCGAATTAAAGGCCTGAATAATCCTCGTCCAACTTCATGAATTAAGAAGAAAGTTAAGAAAACAGGAAGATTCAGAAATAATAAACAACCGATTATCCCAAACAATGTTATAAGTTGAGATGAAATCATTGCCTCCTTTTTGCACCTTATTATCTTCTGCCAAAAACCAGACAATTGAGATCCGACAAAAGTTAAAATAACAATTCCTGAAAAAATAAACCCCATAAATTTAACTTCCAAGCCAAAATAACCATTGAAAATTACTTGCCAATACATATTTAATGGCTGAACAACAAAGGCCAGAGTCGCTGAAAAAAGAGCCCCGAACATGATGCGATGATTTTTTGGACCATAAGCGATTCCGTCTCGAGCAATTTTTCGTAACGCTAAAAAATTTACAGTGCTTTTTAAGGACTTTTTAAAATAATCTTCGCGTAAGAAGAAAATAGAAAAAATAGCCAGAAGAATAAAACCCAGAGAACTTAGTAGCCAAGGAAGAGACAAGTCAACTTGCCCGGCAAAGCTACCAATAATAGCGCCAATAAGAACCCCTAACTGACGAATCTCAGCCTTCTTAAAAACAGGCTCAAAGTCTCCTTCATAATCATAGTGCTTTAAAGAATCAACTACCAAGGCCTCTAGAGCTCCAGAGATACAAGTAAAGGCCGCCGCCGCGATAATTTCAGCTAACAAAAATTGCCATAAATTATCAGACAAAAAGTAAATCAAAAATGAAGAAGAGTAGACGAATAAACCAATGACTACTGAGCGCTTTCTGCCAAAAAAATCAGCAATTACTCCCGTAGGAATCTCAAAAAGAAATACTGCCACCATAAAGGAGCAATTAAGAAGATTAACCTCTAATAGGCTTAGACCCTTTTCTAGCAAAAAGAGTGTGTAGGTCCCAAAGAAGAAGCTGATAACCAAGCCCTCCAGCAACATAAAAATTGCGTAATTCAGAATAATTTTTCTAGCCATGACGAATGGTTTTAGGTGGATTATTGTTAATGAACAAGCGCTTTAAAGCAAAAGAACCATCCTCGTATCACGAAGATGGTTCTTGCAAATATTTTATCTTTATTTGACTATTTTTTCTCTATCTTACTACTATTCATCCTAATTACTGTCTTCCCTTTATTTTCCGTATTGTTGTTCATTTTTGTCTATAGTCTATGTATATTTTATTGTTTGTTATTTTTTAATCTCTTATGTTATTAGTACTTTATGTTTGTTATTGATATATTTATTTGAATAATATTTACCAAAACCATTTTCGCGATTATTTGGTCTTTCCATTAACCAAATAAAAGAGGCGCCAGTGTAACTGTCGACTAAATTCTTATGGGTTTTGTAAATATTTATATTCATACTTTTTTAAATTAGGCTTAAAGGCCTACATAATAATATACGTAAAAATAGTTGTTTTGTTACAGATTATCGAAATTAATATTAATAAATATAAACCGGGGTTCCGACTTCCGCCCAATTATATAAAAACTTAGCTGAACCAACTCCCAAACGTATACAACCATGCGAAACAGGAACTCCCAAATGAGACTCGCCCTCTCGATAACCGCTAGGCCAAATTGGAAGTTCGTGCAAGCCAAAGCTACCTGTTCCTAAGCCCATCCAATAAGGCATCCATAAACCAAAATAAGACCAGGCCTTGGGGTGTTTATTGATAATTTTAAAACTACCCTTGGGTGTTGGAGTGCTGTATTTGCCAGAAGATATTGGGAAGGATCCGATTTCGGTATCTCCCAAATAATAATACAACCTTTGCTTTTTACTGACATCAATTTTAATATTTTTTTCAGCTCCAGCCTTGATTTCTTTATTATCAATAATTAATTTTAGATTATCAGAGTTAATGCCCTGCCCAGTAAGAGAAATTATTTTCAAAAGGTCATTATGATTTTTGATATAATAACGAAGATTATCACCAGGATTAACATACCAAACCTGACCTTGTCCTTCGACTTGTAATAATAATTTTCCAGCTAAATTCGAAGCCAGTTTTGTATCTATTAATAATTTACCCTTCCCCGATGGATTGAAGTGATGTAGGATTTCAGTTTTATCACTATAACCATCACCATCACTGTCAGAATTAAAGGGATTCGTACCAATGGCTTTTTCTAATTCATCGTCTAGACCATCTTTATCACTATCAATTGTAATTAAATTATTATTTATAGCAATAGGAATTTTTTGTAAATCAGAATTACTAATACCTAGACCAACATTCTTTGCTAATTCTAAAAAAGAATTATTATTAGAAATATCGTGTCGCAAATTATTGTTAGTATCAACATACCAAGCCTGCCCTTTATTATCAACTTGAATTAAAAAACGACCTCTCAACTCAAAAGGCAAAGAGGACGCCAAGGAAGTTTGAATACCAATAATAAAAATTAGAGAGAGAAATAAAGTAAAAAATATGAAATATTTCAAAATATTGTTGTTCATTTTTTTGATTATACAATTTAAAAAACTACTTCCAAACTACGATAACATTTTTTTCTATTTTTTCAATTAATTCATGGTACCCGGTAGGGTAATCCCTTATTGCCCCAAAAAGAATCTGGCTATCATACTCATAATTTTCGCCATATCTGGTTCCGGGATCATGGGTTATGAAAACGTCTTTTTCTTCGTTGTAGCCTCGAATAACAATCATATGACGAGGAGGACCTGGAGAAGTAAAATAAGGATTATGCATAATCTGGCCATTCATCGGGGCAATAAGCAAATTACCCTGACCAAGTTCATAAATAATATCCTTAATCTCTATGTTGTATTTCACGGCCGCCTTATCATAAGAAAAATAGTCCTTTAGTATCCAATTAACCGTATCTTCTGAGGAAACATCCCTATATTCTCCATATTTTTCCAATAAATAATCGGAGGCTGCCAAAATTTCATCTAAAGATTTTTGTTGACTCAAACTTTCGTTTTTAGCCCATTTAACCGCCATCAAGGCCGATGCCTCCTCGCAACCATCCTGCTGTCTTTGGTCCTGCCAATTACCAAAAGGAGCTTGAGTGGTGAAAGGAACCGACTCTACATAGGGGGATAATATAGCCTCTTCTTTAATTGGGTTAGAATTTATTTCTGCTATTGGTATGTCAACCAAATCACTGTTTTTTATTCCCAAGCCCTTTTCTCTCATTAAAGAAAAAGCATCGGCTGGCCTGCCTAGATAATACTTGTTTAAATTTTTCGGATCTATATAATAAGCCTCACCATTCCTTTCCACGTCTAAAAGTATTATGCCAGCTAACCTAGGAGGAAAAACCTCTGTATTAACTATAAAATCATGCTTGGCCCCCAAGGATAGGTTTTTCATAATAACAAAAGCATCGGCCGGCCTACCTAAGAAATAGCGTTGACCGTTTCCCGGATAAACATACCAAGCTTCACCATTTTCTTCTACCTGTAATAATATTCTTCCATTTAGTTCTCCAGCGTAATGCTTGGCAGAGATAAGCATCGGTAAAACAAAAATAGTTGCTATTATAACAACTATTAAATAAATATTTATTTTTTTAATCTTTGAGCTAAATGTTTTTTTAATATCCTTGTTTTTTTCTTTTGTCATATTGTGGTGAATCAATAGTAGTATTATCTCAAGCTAATCATAGCCCTATTATAGTATTTTTTAAGATAAAAGTAAAATTAAAATTTTATTGAAATTGTACAAAAAAATAACCAAAGAACTCTCGTTCGGGGGCTTTTGCAGAAAAAAATAAAAAACCCCAGAACTATTCAGCTCTAGGGTATTAAAACTATTTTGTTAAAAATAATGTATCCCGGTCAGACAACCAGGTCCACCTTGTGACGACTTAAAATAAAGTACGCGCCGGGCACAGGACTTGTTTCGATTTCGAATCTTTCCCCGATAGCAACTCTTTCCAGGAATACATCGATTTTTAATCGAAAAACTTCATGATTCGAAGAATTAATAAAAAATTGGACCCTCTGCCTTTTTCTGACTTCATTCAAAAGTCTTTCGAAATCAGAGTCTGATTTCAGGCATACAAAATAAATCTCCTCCATTTTTCAAATTTTTGTGAGACAATATTATTAAAGGACAATAAAAAAATATAGCATAATTGCTATATTTTTGTCAAGCACGGGATGTAGGAATCGAACCCACGTCGTTTGATTTGGAATCAAATATGTTACCACTACACCAATCCCGCATTATTAATATATTTTATAAACCGATCGATAATAATAAAAACCTCTTTAAAAACCTTGCTATCCCCGTAACTAACAGTAATACAACCTTTGTATCCAAATTTTTTATTAACACCAGTATGTGGTTTATTATATATGGAAAATTGTTTTTTTTCAATACCAGTAATACCGGACCAAAAATCTATCATTTCATCCTTATTATGATATTCATGTAGATGTATTCTAGCATAAAGTTTTTTTCATTAATAATAAAAGCTTTTCTTAATAAATACAAAAATGATTTCATCATTTCAGAGTCAGAATTAGTAAATCTGAAACGATTCTTGGTTTTGCCACCCTCACCCCAATAAAGCAAAGCTAGAAATAATTTATAATCATCGATGCTATATTTTTTATTTCTTAAAACTGAACAATTTTTATCAATTAATTCTAACTCCTTCACTCTCTTTTCTCTAGCGGTTACTTTTCCCTTCTCTCTACCAACATCGCCCAAGTTTTTTATTCTCTCCCTCGCTTTTTTATTTAAAGTTTCATTTCGACACCACAAAGAAGCAGTACTTTTGGAGATAGCACAAATCTCACTAATCTCCCGAAAAGAACGCCCTTTTTTTCTTAGTATTTTGGCTTGTTTTTTTATTTCTTTTTTCATATCTAAATTATAACAAAACCAATATGAAAATATCTTAAATTTAAAATAAAAAGAACCGCCAAAACGATTCTCTTTAAATATTTAATTCATATTAAATATATCCGCCTATCAGACTATTCTTTCTCCTTCATCGGCTCTCCACAACAAATAATTGGAGAACCACCGTCCTTAACAAACTCAACCTCATTCCCGCAAATCTCACAAACATAAATTTTTCCAACTCTATTAGCCATATTTTTAAAATTAATAAGTCTCTATAAAAATCTCAAAATGAGCCTGAGGATGAGAACAGGCCGGACAAACATCCGGAGCTCCTTCGCCCTCATGGATATAACCACAATTATTACATTTCCAGCGCTTAACCTCATCTCTCTTAAACACTATTCCCTTCTCAATATTCTCCAATAACTTCTTATACCGCGCTTCATGAGCCTCCTCAACTTCGGCTACTTCATGAAATAATTTAGCAATATCTTCGTGCCCCTCCTCTAAAGCATCTTTTTCCATTCTGGGGTACATATCACTATGTTCATAATTTTCTCCCTCAATAGCTGATTTTAAATTATCCTTAATATCTTCATGGATATAGCCCAATTCCTTGGCCCATAGTTTAGCATGCTCTTTTTCATTACGAGCAGTTTCCTCAAAAATATTAGCAATCTGCACATAACCAGCTTTTTTAAAGGCACTAGCAAAATAATCATATTTGCTTCGAGCCATACACTCTCCAGCAAAAGCTTCCTCTAAATTTTTTTTTGTTTTTTCTCCTAACATAATATTAAAAAATTAATTATAAATCATTTAAATAATCAAAACCCTATTTTATCATGAAAACCAATATATACCAAATGAAAGATTATTTTTCCAGGGTTTTACTATATTCTAGCTCATAAATATAGAACACAGTAACAACCAGTGATAAAATAAGCGGACCCAAGACTAAGCCCCAAAAACCAAATAAAGTTAGCCCTCCTAATAATGCAAATAATATAAAAACAGGGTTAATCTTTTCTTTGCCAGATAAAACATAGACTCTAATAATATTATCTGTACTACCAATAATTAAAAATCCCCAAGCTAAAATAAAAATACCCTTAGCTACTTCTCCAGCTAAAACTAAATAAACACCCACGGGAACATATAATATCATTGAACCAATATTGGGTATTAAAGAGAAAAGAGCTATAAATAATCCCGGATAAAAAGCCGGTAAGCCTACTAATAAAAAACCAATACCACCAACTACACCCTGGACACCAGCTGTTACAAAGGTTGATACCATAGTAGTATAACTAGCTTCTCTAAACTTTTTAAAAAGCTGTAAATCATACTTATTGGGTAGGGGTGACCAAATTTTTATTTTATTCAACATTTTTTCTCCATCCAAGAAGAAAAAAAACATTGTAATTATTATTAACAACAAAGAAATTATAAAATTAGTTGCTCCTTTAACAACGAACCCAGCACTTTTTGATAGCCAGTCACTAATATCCTTAGTCGCTCCTAGAAAAAAATCTTTAATATTATCATTTTCTAAGTCAATAAAATCAAAACGATCAACAACATTTTCCTGAAAACCCTGACTGGAGTTATTTATAAATTTAGCTGTCTCAGCATAAGCCACTATAGAATTCTTACCTAAAAATGATATTAAGGCAGTAATCGGAATAATAATAATTATCAATAAAAAAAGACACATCAATAAGGCGGAAATTTTCTTTCTTCCACCTAAAAAACGGCTTAATTTTAAATAAGGAGTGTAAAAAACCGAGGCCAAAACAGCAGCAATTATTATCTCTTTTAAAAAAGGCTGGAACAAGAAAAAACAAGCTACTATAATAGCTATTAATAAAAATATAAAGAAATATTTAGACAAACTATTGTCTCGCATCTAAAAATATTAATTTTATTTAGTTTCTTTATGAAGGGTATTTTTTTTACAAAATTTACAAAACTTACTCAATTCTAGGCGAACTGCTTTTAATGTTTTTTTATTTTTATGAGAATTGTGAGTTACTCTTTTACATTCAGTACACTCCAATTTAATTAAATTATCTTGCGACATATTATGTATTTTCAATTATAATCAAATTACTCCTATAAGCAATTTAATACTATTATAGCAGAGAAAAGATAAAAGTCAATAACGAAAGAGTGGGATTTTTAAGATTTTATGATCTTTAAGATCTTAATTTTTTTGGCATTTTGGACAATAATGTGTTCCTCGGCCAGCAACTTTCACTTTTTTGATAACACCAGAGCACTTATAACAACTCTCCCCGTCACGACCATAAACTTTAAGTAACTTTAAAAATCCACCACTTCTGCCCTCAGCGTCAACATAATCACTAAAAGTTGTTCCCTTCTTTTCGACAGCCAATTTTAATATCTTGTAAATATTATTAAACACGAGCCTTCTTTCCCCCTTATTCAAATCAGACACTTTTCTTAAAGGGTTAATTTTAGATGCAAATAAAATTTCATCGGCATAAATATTCCCAATACCCGCAATAAGGGATTGGTCCAATAAAAATGCCTTGATATTTTTTCTGCCCCTTTTCTCTATCAATTTCAAAAAACGAGGATAAGTGAGGTCTTTTTTGTCTAGTGGCTCCAGCCCAAATCTTGCCTTAACTTCAGAAAATTGCTCTCTGTCGGCCAGACGGACATAGGCAAAGCGACGAGCATCATTTAAGACTAAGATCGAGCCATCCTTAAATAAAACTTTAAAACGAATATATTTTAAATCTGCACAATTAATTTTAGGAGATTTTTTGTCAGA
>Ga0334884_1001561_pt1 | contig 33194 bp, 29 predicted proteins | sample GraSluR1_MG_7_FD_207215 | JGI IMG/M metagenome (GOLD analysis project Ga0334884, IMG submission 207215) | Sludge microbial communities from methane-producing bioreactor in Wageningen University, Netherlands - Granular Sludge_12_05 R1 | ecosystem: Engineered > Bioreactor > Anaerobic >... | reverse complement strand
GTCTCCTTATTTTCTGATTTTATTGCGGCCTCGCTGACCAGGGTCCAGGCGTAAGGGTCTTTTAGCTTTGCAGCACCATCTTTAAGAGCCGGGAGCCCCTTTTCGAAGTTGCCTTTTTGTATATAGAGCCAGCCTGATCTGATAAGTGCCTTTCCGTCTCCCGGAAGCAATTTCAGATGTTCCTCATAATGGCTTATGGCTTCGTCTGTCTTTCCGGTCTTCTCCAGGCAGAATGCCATCTGATAGAGGATGTTCTTGCGCTCGGGGCGAAGCCTCAGCGTTTTTTCGTAAAGTACGTATGCTTCGGAGTAGTTTTCAATTTTGAACTGCGCAGACGCACGCTGATAATATTTTTCAGGAAGGACGCTCGTACGGTAATACCATAAGCTCCCTCCAAGGAAAACAGCCAGTATCACGGCAGCAATAACGCCAAAAACATATTTCGGAACAGGCGGGCGCGATTCTTTTTTCAGGCCCCATTCCTGCTCTTCCTGTGTCATCCCGGTCTGTTCTTCCGGAACTGTCTCAGGACATTTTTCTTGATTGATGCCGCAGTTATCATTTATCAAGTCGATCGATCCTTTTTCATTATTTGATCCTACCGCAAAATTGTAGCAGATATACGCCCTTTTGCTATTGGCAAAATCTGCGAAAGAGGTTTAATCTTTAGGGGTACGCAGAACGGAGGTAATTATTTGTTGCTTGAATTTAGGGATATCCAAATTGAAGATATCTCATTTTTTGAAAATTACTGGCAAATTACAAGCCAGAGAGCATCCGATTACAGCTTTCCGATCCTTTGGGGATGGGCCGGGGACTATGGATACCAGACAGCTCGTGAAGATGATGAAGATCTTCTCTGGATAAGGCAGACTATTCCCCGTAATTACGACCTTGCTCCGCTTGGGCAATGGAAAAGGGACGACTGGGAAGAGATAATGCAAAAAAGATTTGGCAAAGAAGCGGAATTCTGGCTAGTGCCGGAAAAACTTCTTAATATCTGGAAAGTGCAGTTTGGAGAGAGGCTCGACTTCGAGGACATGAGGGGGAGTTGGGAATATCTTTATGACATAAGAGATCTGGCTATGCTGCCCGGAAACAGGTTCATGAAAAAACGCAACAGGGTCAACCAGTTCCGCAAAAATTACGATTATATTTTTAAGCCGATAACGCCTGAGATCATCCCTGAAGTAATGGAGTTCCAGCACATATGGTGCCAGGCTAACAACGGCTGTACCGACAAAGGGCTGTTGCAGGAAAACCACGGTATACTCAGGATACTCAGCAACTGGGAAAGAATCCCCCGTTTAGTAGGAGGAGTCATCGTGGTTTCAGGTAATATCGCTGCCTACACTATCGGAGAATTGGCGTGCCACACGATATTCGTACACTTTGAAAAGGCAAGCCTCGAATACGGAGCGGCATATCAGGCCATAAACAAGGAGTTCATGTGCCACATGCTAGAAGCGCACCCTGAACTTGCTGTCGCAAACAGGGAAGAGGACATGAACGACCCGGGGCTTAGAGAGGCAAAAATGTCATATATGCCCACGGATTTCATAAAAAAATATCGTGTAAAGATCAAAATTTGACCTCTCATACAAAACTGTACCGGACAAAGGATGATAAAAGAATATTTTTTTCAGTGTGCTTGAGGGTGGCTCGGGAGAGATATAAATGTTAGAATTTGCAGGTCCAAAAATCAAAACAAACGACATCGGAGGAAGAAAAATGAAGATAATCGCCATACTAACGTTCCTTATCGCAATATCTGCTTTCCTGAAGGCATTTGCGGCAGCACCTGCTTCTGCAGAGGAGGCTGAAGCAGCGGCAAAAAGGCAGACCGCTGTTTTTGAAACATCTATGGGTACATTCAAGATCGAACTCTATAACGATCTTGCTCCTGTGACAGTGAAAAACTTCACTGACCTGATCAAGAAAAATTATTACGACGGTATAATATTTCACCGAGTAATAGACGATTTCATGATCCAGGGAGGCTGTCCCCAGGGTAGCGGAATGGGTGGTCCCGGATACAGCATAAAGGACGAATTCGGCAAAGGACTGAAGCATGACAAACCCGGAAAACTCTCAATGGCGAACTCAGGTCCCGACACAGGCGGATCACAGTTTTTTATCACCCTTGTGCCATGCCCGTGGCTTGACGGCAAACATGCTATATTCGGCCATGTATCGGAGGGTATGGATGTTGTTGAGAAAATTGGAAAGGTTCCAACTGACTCAATGGATCGTCCCTTGAAAAAGGTCGTAATAGAAAAGCTGACAGTTAAATAAAAGGTTATAGTTAAAACCTGAAAGAAAAAGAACAGAGGGGTTCGGTGTGCTAAAGCCATCGGACCCCCTTTTTTAGTCCCCGATACTATTTTTTGTTTTTATTTGGCTTTTTAATACCTGCTTCGCCGGTTTTATGATAATATGTTTAGATGAGCTTCTGTGTTTGGAATTATTTCAAAAACTTAATATTTCAATTCGGGATCCATACAGATGATCCGACAATGATCTTAAGTTGGGATAAACCCCACGGGGAGGACAAATGATGAGTTTAACTATCAGTTTTAACGATATGAAAGAGATAAAGGCCGATTTTCCCATAACAGCAAGGGAAGCGCTCACCAGGACAGATTTCCCTAAAAAAGACAGAGTGGTGGCATGCAGGGTCAACAGGGTCCAGAGGCCGCTCTCATGGGAAATAGACATGGATTCGAAGCTGGAATTTATTACATACGACACCATAGAGGGGGCCGAGGTATATCTAAGGACGATCTCCTTTATGCTTACCTCTGCTGCTACCAGAGTGTGCGGGATCAGGCTGCACCTTCGTCAATCGATGAATTTTTCCTACTTTTACGACAGCCCTGACGGCCCTGTCACGGATGACCAGAGAAAATGCATACTTGCAGAAATGCACAGGATGGTCAAAGAAGGGATCAGCCTTGTCAGGGAGGAACTCTCCAGTGACAAGGCCCGCGCGATAATGTCAGCCCAGGGTTATATCGACAAGGAGAGGCTTCTGCGCTGGGTAAATAACGATCCCGTGGTCCTGTACAGGTGTGAGGGAATATACGACTTCTTTGGAGCTGCCCTTGCTGACAATGCCGCGATAGTACCCGTATTTGACCTGCATCTTTATAAAGGAGGGATATTCATATCGGGCCCCTCTTTCGCGGATCCTTCAAAGACACAGCCGTTTAAGACATCGGCAAAGACATTCACCCTCTTTCAAGGCTATGCAAAGTGGCTTGACAACCTTAAGATCGCAACTATGGACAACATACATTTTCTTGTTGCCAACGGCCATTCACGTGACTTCATAATGGTTTGCGAGGCCCTCCATACAAAGACGCTCAGTGCGATCTCAGCACACATTTCTGAGAAGCCCGAAGTGCGCCTTCTCTGCCTGGCAGGTCCATCAAGCTCAGGCAAGACCACATCTTCAAGGCGTATCCGTGTACAGCTTCTTGCCTCATGCATAAACTCAGCCACGCTTGAACTTGACAATTATTTTGTTGAGAGGTCGAAAACGCCAAGGGACCCCGAGGGCAAGTTTGATTTTGAGGCGCTTGAGGCACTTGACCTTGATCTGATCAACGAACACCTTGCTGCACTTCTTGAGGGCAAAGAGATAGACGTTCCGAAGTTCGATTTTATTTCCGGAGAGAGAAAAAAAGGATACAAACTGAAGCTAGCAGAAGATCAGCTTCTGGTGATAGAAGGCATCCATGGACTAAACGACAAGCTTTCTGAGAGCGTTTCACATGACAATAAATACAGGATATTCATATGTCCTCTGACCGGTGCATCAATAGACATGCACAACAGGATAGGGACGACCGACACGAGGCTTTTGCGCCGTATGCTCCGCGACTACAGGACCAGGGGACATTCCCCCGAGGCGACGCTTATGCAGTGGCCGTCTGTTGTAAAAGGTTCACACCGCCACATTTTCCCTTATCAGGAAAACGCCGATACGCTTTTCAATACTTCTCTTGCTTATGAGCTTCCGGTTCTAAAAGGTTATGTGCAGCCCCTGCTTGCTTCTGTAAAGGATGACTCTCCAGCTTATGGAGAGGCACAGAGGCTTCTTTCGATATTAAGTTTTGTTCCTGTCATTCCATCAGACGATGTCCCGAATATTTCGATACTCAGGGAGTTCATTGGCGGAAGCTGTTTTGAGTAGAGATATTTATGGTATTTAGTGAAAAATGATAGTTTTACATGTTTCTTACGCAGACAACAGGTTTTTTGCATGGGGTGAGCGTTCATTCGGATCGGATGTGCTGACAGCTCCACCGGCAATTTCAGCCTCCGGGACGACAAGGATGCCGTGGGATGCGGGCAGCCTGGCAGTTCACGATATATTGAAGACAGCCGGGATACGTCATACCAGAAAGATACCCGCAGATTCCACGGCAGTTGCATATCTTGACCTGCCTGCGTATAATGGCATTCCTCAGCCTTCCTCTCCCCTGCTTGGAGAACTGCCTGAAACCAAAGAAGAACCTTCGACACAAAGATTTTCCGTAGAGGCCATCCATATTACTCACGAGGAACTTATAACTCTATTCCAGCTAATCAAGGAGAGCAGGGAAAAGCTGCCCGTCCCCGGGCTCTTATGGGGAAACGACCTGAAGTATGTTCTTAAAGGCCTTGAATATGCATCATTGATGGTAATGAGGGGAACATACCTCCCAGGCATGGAATCTTCCGAAGGGAGTTATTTTTCGGTATGGAGACCTCTCCATCTGGCCAAATACCAGGATGGATACTCAGCCTACGTAAACGCCCTTCCCCCTGTGACCGCAAGTTTTTCTCTGGCGAGCGAGGCCGGGGAGCGGGGGGAACACACAAATATTGCAGATTCAATACTGGAAACCTTCCTTGAGGAAATAGTAAGGAGAGCCCAGGCAGTTCCCGGGAGAAGGGGAAAACAGGTCGATCAGACCAATCCACACGATATATGGCTGCGTTCACTCACCTGGCCGAAGTCCGCGCTCCAAAGGTGGAATGAGGAAATGGGTCCGCTCTCTTCCCAGATCGAGGAGTGGATCGATTCTGTCAGGGTGGTAACAAACCAGCCATGGAGGCTTTTTCTTAGGCTGGAAGAGCCTTTGTCAGGAAATTCTGAAGGTACATGGACACTCTCATGGCATTTGCAGTCTGCGATGGATCAGACTCTTACAGTACCGGCCGAAAAAGTATGGAGCCCCGGTCCTGCTGAAAGAAAATGGTTCCGTGCTTCGGGGGCAAATCCCAGAAGGTACCTGCTTCAGCTGCTTGGCCAGATATCCTCCTCTGTTCCTGCAATAGCAAGAAGTCTTAATGAGCCGTCACCTGTCAGCTGCACGATGTCATTCGATGAACTGCTTGAATTTCTCCATGACCATGTTCCGGAGATCCTCGAACATGGGATACAGGTACAGTTTCCATCTTCGTGGGGGTCTCCTTCTGACAGGCCGAGGCCTGCAGTAAAAGGAAGCATCAGGGAGGGCGAAATTTTCTCTGCCGGAAACAGTATAGATCTGGGAGACCTTATGGATGTTGACTGGTCTGTTTCTCTTGGGGAAGATGTCCTGACAGAAGAAGAACTTTCTCTGCTGAGGAAGCTGAAAACTCCTCTCGCGAACATAAGAGGCAAATGGATCCTTCTTTACCGGGATGAGCTTGAAAAGGTAATGGATGGGATCAAAAAACTCCCTTCGAAAATTACGAGAAAAGATGCGCTTATCTCCTCCTTCAGAGAGAGTAAGGGAGATCTCCCGCTTTCAGCCATTACAGGCTCCGTCTGGCTGGATTCAGTACGGTCGGTCCTTACCGGCACCAAGCAGATCGAACAGATAAGCCAGCCTGATGGATTTTGCGGTGAACTAAGGCCATACCAGCTTAAAGGGCTTTCCTGGCTCTCCTGGCTTGCAGAGATAGGCCTGGGCGGATGTCTTGCTGATGACATGGGACTTGGAAAGACGGTCCAGGCCCTGGCGCTGCTGAAAACAAATATACTGAGAGGGGAAAAAGACCCGGTCCTGCTTATATGCCCGACCTCGGTCATAGAGAACTGGCGAAGGGAAGCCGAACATTTCGTTCCTGACCTCTCTGTCCTCATACACCACGGGACCAGAAGGCCCAGGGGTGAGAAATTCGCCGAATCCATAAAGGGACGGGATCTTGTGATATCTTCCTATTCGCTCCTTCACAGGGACAACGAGACATTCAAAAAATCAGTTTGGTCCGGTGTCATTCTTGATGAGGCCCAAAACATCAAAAACCCTGAAACGAGGCAGTCAAAGGCTGCCCGCTCCATAAGGGCAAAATGGCACTTTGCCCTCACAGGCACCCCGGTAGAAAACCACGTAGGAGATATGTGGTCCATTATGGAATTCCTGATGCCTGGCCTGCTCCCAAACAAATCAAGGTTTGTCAGGGAATTTATGCGTCCCATACAGGCCGGAGAGACGAGTGCCCTCCAAAAGATAAAAAAGATAACCGGGCCTTTCATATTGAGAAGGCTGAAGACAGACAAAAACATCATTTCTGACCTGCCTGAGAAAATAGAAACAGAGGTATTTTGTTCGTTGAACAAAGAACAGGCCTCTCTCTACGGGGCTGTTCTCGACAACCTTGAGGAAACCCTTACCGGGGCAAGCGGGATAAAGCGTAAGGGTGCTGTGCTTTCTGCCATCACATCCCTGAAACAGGTATGCAACCATCCTGCCCTATATTTAAAGGACAGGTCCCAGATAGCCGGACGTTCCGGAAAACTGGCCCGCCTCACTGAGATCGCAGAGGAGATGCTGAGCGTTGGAGACAGGGCGCTGATCTTTACACAATACGCAGAGATGGGGGCTATGCTTAAGAGCTACCTCCAGGAAACATTCGGCAGGGAGGCGCTCTTTTTGCATGGAGGAGTCGAAAGGCAAAAAAGAGACGAAATGGTAAGGAAGTTCCAGGAGTCCAAAGATGCACCGCCATTTTTCGTCCTCTCACTCAAGGCCGGCGGAACAGGCCTCAACCTTACAGGCGCCAACCACGTCGTAATGTTTGACAGGTGGTGGAATCCTGCTGTCGAGCAGCAGGCAGTTGACAGGGCGTACAGGATAGGGCAGAAAGAAAGGGTCCAGGTACATTATTTCTGCTGCAAGGGAACACTGGAAGAAAAAATTGAACTGCTTATCAGGTCTAAGAAAAACATAGCGGATTCTGTGGTATCTGCGGGAGAAAATTGGCTGACAGAGATGACAGACAGCGAACTGAAGCAGCTTTTCAAACTAAGCAGGGATGCTGTGGAGGACATGGATTAAATGTATAAAAGAAGGACTTCCTGGACATATACCAAGCCTCTCAGCACCAGGGGAGGAATAAAGTCCCGCGTCAACAGGGGGCGTTTTCATGGATCAAACTGGTGGTCAAAACGGTGGATCGAGATCCTTGAAGGGAGCATAGATTCTGTGCGCCTTGCAAGGGGAAGAAGCTATGCACGAAGAGGCCAGGTCGTTGATATTGAAATAGAACCCGGACTTGTAACGGCATCAGTGCAGGGTACAAGAAAAAAACCCTATCAGATAAGGCTTGGATTTGAGATCCTGTCAGATGAGGCAAAGGCACTTCTTCTTTTCCGTTTCAGGGAGAGGTCATCGTTCGCTGCCAGACTGCTGGCCGGAGAGATGCCGGAGGAAATGGAAAGAGTTTTCAAGGAGGCGGGAGTTGGTCTTTTTCCGAGCAAGAGCACCCTGCGGCGCTACAAATGCAGCTGTCCTGACGATGCCGTCCCGTGCAAACATATCATAGCTGTTCTCCTGCTGCTTGCCGAAGTATTTGACGATGACCCCTTCCTCCTGCTCAAGCTGAGGGGAGTCAACCGTGAAGCTCTCATAAACCTTTTGACGCTGGAGACATCGGGTGAAAAAGAAGATATTCCTTATGAAGATGACGAGACATGGGAAGACGGGAACGTATCTGTCATAAGAGGAGGATCTGACCTTACGGCCGAAAATCTCACCGATGATTGTGGAAATGCTCAGAAGCCTTCTTTCTACGCTGAATGGTATGGGGAAGAAGTGCCTGAATTCAAATATAACATAGAGGAAAATGAAAGGCGTATCGCAGCACTTGAGATCATAAACGACTTCCCTTTCTGGAGGGGAGAACTGCCGTTCCGGCAGTCACTCAGCCAATTCTACGAACGGGCGGCCAACTCCGCGGAAGAGGTCCTGACCGGGGAAAAAAAGAAGACCGTAGGGCGTCCCCGCAAGCTGATATAAATAAAAAGCATAAGGAGGGTGAATCAGACACCCTCCTTATGCTTTTTACCAAAAAATGTTTATGAAACTACATCCCGGGGTATTCAAAATCCTTTACCTCAAGGGACGAGTAAAGCTTTTCCAATTCTTCTATTTTTTCCTTGAGGATCGCGGCATTTGACTCGTTTTCTGATTCTCGCTTGATGCTGTATTTTCTGAAGAATAAATTTTCGTCCTTTGCGCCCTCAACTCCAAAGATCTCTTTGTACATCATAAGGTCGACCGGCATCTCAAAATCCTTCGCAACATCTTCATACCCGAAAAGGACCCAGATCTCCCTGAATCCGGACCAAGCTATAGCTGAGATACACATTGAACATGGGTCGTGGCTGGCCACAAAAATACATTCCGAAGGCGCGGGGCGGCCTTTCATCGAAAAGAAACGCAGGATCGTATCAATTTCTCCGTGAAAGATCGGATTTCCCTGCCTGTTGTTCGTCCCGGCAACTATGGTTTTTAACGAGGCTGCGTCAAGGACCAATCCTCCGAAGACATGGTTGCCTTCCTCCACCCCCTTCTTTGTGAGCGGCAGAAGGTCATCTTTTATTGCCTTTAGTATGTTTTCGATCTTAGTCATAGTTATCATCTCCTTGTCCGGTTTTAGCGATACTCCTACTGTGTATTCCGGTCTAATGTAACACCGAGGCCCGCTCTTTGTCCAATATCACCCTCACTATGCCGGTGAAAAGGAGATGTTTCTCTGCGGTCAGGGTGGGGTAAGTGTCGTCAAACAGGCCTTACTCCTGATCCTTTTCGCCATATTATACAGATCGTGGCGGCAGCCATAATAAGAAAAGCGCTGAAGGCAAAAAAACTTTTTTGCATCCCAACCATAGATCCAAAGACCCCCCACATTATTGGTCCCAGAAAATATCCCATGCCCCAGAAAAGATAATAGGATCCTGAAATGGTCCCTTTAAGGCTGTCCGGAGCTTTTTCGTTGAGGAATGCCATGGAGGAGACAAAAAACCCTCCCAGGGATCCTGCTGAGATGCCAAGCAGTAATGTTGCAAAGAGCTTTCCTGTGTATGGGAAAAGCGCCCACGAGAGTGCAGAACAGATGAGACCCAGTATCATGAAGATCTCCCTTCCAAACCTGTCAGAGAGAGGTCCGTAAAAAAACTGTGCTCCGGCTATGAAAAGATAATATGCGGAAAAGAGGATCCCTATGTCCATCCCGCCGTACTGTCTGGCAGTCACAAGCCATCCCGGGGCAATGCTGAAGAGAAGCCCCTGGCCGCAGCCATATAGGAATATGCCAAGCAGGACGATCCGTACCGGGACATCGGAGAGAAGTTCGAAGGCTTTTTTGATTTCCAGAGAATCTTTTTTGCTCCCCGGTTCAGGTCTCCTGTTCTTCTGGGTGAAGAAAACTATAAGGAAAGCCAGAAAGCATAATGAACTGAAAAAGAGAAAACCTCCCCTTTCCCCGAAGATGTCAGGCATGCTTGGTACAAGGAGAGGGCCGACCGAGAGCATGATGTATACTGCTGCAGTGTATATGCCTATCATCTTTCCCTTGTTGTTCGGGTATGCTATTGAAATTATTGCCGGGGCAGTAGCCCATACGGGGATCTCCCCCGCTCCCTGGACAGCGCGCCCGATAAATATCGGCATAGAGGAATTGGCAAAGTAAAATATGATCCCTGACACAGCAGAGAGGAAATAGCCGAATAACAGAAAGGGTTTAAAGCCGTATCGGTCAGAGAGGTTTCCGAAGGGTACCTGAAGGAAGATGTAAGGAAGGGCAAAGCTTGAAGCCAGTAGCCCGACAAGCGATGCATCTCCACCTGAAAGCGTTATGACCCTTGCGGGAAGTCCCGAGGCTACGATGCCTACTCCCAGCATAGAGATCGCAGCTGCAGACGTGATGCCGATAAATGTTTTCAAGCGGCTTTCTGACAAAAGTGACGCCCCCATATGTATACAAAAATATTGTCCACAGGAAAGGTTATACCACAAAAACCACAAGAACTGTAAAGGGTCGGGATAATTTTACAGGCATATCGCCTCAGGGTATGAAAAGAGGCGACGGCGGTGTTTTATTGTGATCAAACACCGCGAAAGAAGGGTCATTTAAGCCTATCGCACTTGCCAAAATCATAAAAACAGAATAACATATCCGTTATTCCACTATTAAGATCTGGCAGATATTTTAATTTTGCCAAGTTTATTTTAAGGAGTATCAGAAAATATGATCACTAAAGAAAAGGAACTCCCGATTTTAAGGATAGGAAAACACCAGCCCAAATATCCGATAGTCCAGGGTGGTATGGGGGTCATGATATCAGGTCCCCGTCTCGCAGGAGCTGTGGCTTCGGAGGGCGGGATAGGAACACTTGCCTCAGTTGGCCTTGGAGTGCTGACTGAGGGATATAACGCCAAAAACTTTGCTGAACGCAACAGCGAGATGCTCAGAAAATACATAAAACAGGCAAAAGACGCGGCTATGGGCGGTGTACTTGCCGTCAACTGCATGTGCGCGCTCTGCGATTACGAGTCTCTTGTGAGGACCTCCTGTGAAGCCGGTGCGGACATTATCGTCTCCGGTGCGGGACTCCCCCTTAAGCTTCCCGAACTTACGGAAGGGTTTCCGGATGTTGCACTTGTTCCTATCGTGAGCAGTGTCAAGGCAGCCAACATTATCGTAAGCCGCTGGAAAAAACATTATGACCGCTACCCCGACGGGATCGTAGTCGAGACACCGAATACAGCAGGAGGTCACCTCGGAGCAAGGGATATTGAGCAGGTATCTGACCCCGCGCTCTCACTCAAAGCCGTAGTGCCTGCTTTGGTCGATTATCTCAAAGAGAATCAAATTGACATTCCTGTCATAGCCGCCGGCGGGATCTGGGACAGCAATGACATCTCAGAGGCATTCTCTATGGGAGCAAAGGGTGTCCAGCTTGGCACCCGTTTTGCCGCAACAGAAGAAGGAGATGCGTCCGACAGGTACAAACAGTCTTACATTGACGCCAAAGAGGAAGACGTAGTGCTTATCAACAGCCCATGCGGACTTCCCGGCCGTGCTATAAACAGTCCTATGGTGAAGCGCTACATTGCAGGCATCCAGGAGAGGATGCCATGCAGGACCCCCTGCCTGACCCACTGCATTTGCAGGATCAAGCACGAGACTTTCTGCATAGCCGACGCGCTTGTAAACGCCTATAAGGGAGACTGGGAGAACGGACTCTTCTTCTGCGGGAGCAACGTTTCAAGGGTCAATTCAATAATGAAGGTTAAGGACCTGATGCACGAGCTGCTGGAAGGATTTAAAATTCCGGATATTGCTCTTCCTTCAGTTTCCTGAAAAATACAAAATTAAGAAGCGCTCCGGGTGTCCGGAGCGCTTCTTTTATTGGGTACTATTGATGGTTATTGTTGAAAACGACCATGATATCCCTATAATAAAACTATCTGAGAGGGATGATCATGTGCGGCGATTCTTTCTGCCTTCCAATAGATTGCTCAAAGAACTTAAGGGGGATGGAGCCATGAAGATACTGCTGATATCGACGGGGGGGACTATAGCCTCCCAGCAGAGCGCCGAGGGATTGGTGCCGATGGATCAGGGGGAAGCCCTTGCGGCACAGGTGCCGGGCATTTACCAAATTGCAGATATAGATATTGCGAATGTTTTTTCAAAGGACAGCTCCAACATTGATCCGGCGGACTGGATCGCGATCATAAAATTCATCAGGGAAAACCCTTCATATGACGGCTATGTCATAACTCATGGCACTGACACGATGGCGTATACCTCATCTGCCCTATCCTATGTAATGAGGGACCTTGAAAAGCCGGTGGTGCTGACAGGGTCTATGATCCCGATGTCTGAGCCCGGAACGGACGCCAAAAGGAACCTTGAAGACGCGTTCAGATTTATGGAAGGCCTTCTGTCAAAAGGACAGTCGGGAGTATCGGTAACATTTGCAGGAAGACTGATACATGGTCCCAGAGCGAAAAAGATGTCCGGGAAGAGGCTTGAGGCATTCAAGTCTGTTTACTATGATGAACTCGGACTCTCTGAAAATAAAAAAGTCACCATTTTGAAAGCCCCGTTCATCGACAGGGAGACGCTTTGCAGAAAGGGGACCCCGGCCGATGAGATCCGTTTTTCGAACGAAGTGATGCCGGTGAAGCTGTTGCCCGGGTTTAGGGCCGATTACTTTGACAGGATCGTGGAGATGAAGCCGAAAGCCATAGTAGTAGAGTGTTTTGGATTGGGTGGACTGCCTTATATCGGTGAAAATCTTCTGCCTGGCATCAAAAAGGCTGTTGACCTTGGCATACTGTCGGTCATAACGACTCAGTGCCCAGAGGGCGGAGTTGACCTTTCGACATACGACGTAGGCCAGAAAACGCTCAAAACAGGCGCGGTAAGCGCCCTTGATATGGGGTTCGAGGCAATTGTGACCAAACTTATGTGGCTTATACCTCAGATGCCGGTCGGTGAAGCCGGAAAATATCTGACGCTTAATCTCTGTGATGAAGTCGGATCAAAGTAACTCCCACTGTTAAAATTCAAAATGAGAGCCGGGCGGCATTGCCGTCCGGCTACACGTTTCCAATAAAAACATTGTCGAGGTTTTTCTTTGCGGTGTCAAAAAGACGTCCCAGCAGGTCGATATCGGTAGGCATGCAATGAGACATCTTTCTTTGTGGGAAGAACCTCGTAATGTGAAGGGGAATGGATTTTTCTATCCCGGCGATCCATCCTGAAAGGGCTTTTATCTCTTCTTCGGATTCGTTCATTCCCGGTACGATCAGTGTAGTTATCTCTACATGCGATCTTTTGGCCGCGCAGATTATGAAATCCTTTACTGTCTTTAGATCCCCGCCCAGTTTTCTGTAGGTCTCTTCCGAAAAACTTTTCAGGTCGATATTGAAGGCATCGACCCAGGGGAGGACCCGGTCAAGGATATCCGGAAGAACGCATCCGTTCGTTACCACGACGTTTTTCATCCCCATTTTTTTTGTCTCGACAGAAACATCCCTTACGTATTCATATCCTATCATAGGCTCGTTGTAAGTGAAGGCCACGCCGATGTTGCCCTTATCCTTCAGTTCTCCGGCAAGGTGGGCAAGTTCGGAGGGTGAAACGTACCTTGTCCTTACATCCTCCTCTGAGGCAGCCGCGATCAAATGGTTCTGGCAAAAGGGGCAGTCCATGTTGCAGCCGAAGGTGCCGACGGAGAGGATCCTGCTTCCGGGGTGAAATCTCGCCAGAGGTTTTTTTTCGATCGGGTCCAATGCGATAGATGCAAGTTTGCCGTAATTAACTGAGACGCTCCTGCCGCCTTCGTTCTTCCTTGCCCGGCAAAAACCGATCATTCCCTCTTCCAGCGTGCACCTACGCGGGCAGACATCGCATCTCATATCAGTGGTGCCTCACGACTTCGAACCGCTGGAGCCTGATTTTTTCGCCTTCCCTGATCCCTGCCTTCTGCATTGCTATCGATATCTGCTCTTCAACAGTATCTATTCCCTCCAGGTTAGGAAGGAGAAGTCCTTTTTTGTAACCCTTTGATACGATCACTCCGTATTTTTTTACGTCCAGATCCTCGGGGGAATCAATGTCTTCAGAATCACCAAGTATATCAACACTGTATACGAGGTCCTTGAGCTCTGATGATGATACCGGAGGAAATCGAGGGTCTCTCGTTGACGCGCTTATAGCATTCTGGATTATCTCTTTTGCGATGTTCTCTTCAGTTGCTGATATGGTGCCGATGCATCCCCGAAGCTGACCGAATTTTTTCAGCGAGACGAAGGTCCCCGCCCTTCTTGTCAGAGCTTCTTCAGGGAGATATTCCGGAACAGCGATCCTCTTTCCGGACGATACATATCTTTCCACCGTCTCTCTGGCAAGGCGTACGTAGGGACTTTCCTGTTTTTTCAGCTGATCCATTTTCTTCTCGCTCTCCATTTCCTTTGCTAAAAGAAATTTTCTGGCTTGGTCGGGTCCCCCGGGAATAAAGGTGCAGACTCCGTATCCGACACCAAAAGGGCCTTCGTATGAGAGCATCTCAGCCTTTACGGAAAGCCCGTCAAAGCATCCGGCCATTATCGCAAATGACCTGTGCCCGCATTCCGCCGCCCTTTCACAGAAGGCATCACTGAAATCAAAGAGCTCCCCGAAAGCAGCCCGAGACATCACATCCATTATCCTTTTGTCGTACTCGGGGCCCTCTTGCCTGTACCCGTAAGGGCCTTCCCTTTTCAGGACATGTGACAGATCCCCGCTTGCTATGATGCAGACATCTCTGCCAAGTTCTTCCGCGGTCTTTTTGATCAGGGTCCCGAATCTGTAGTGTTCTTCAAGCGGCATTCCGGAAAGTCCGATCCTTACTATTTTGCATGGGATCACCCCGCCGGAGGCTTTTTTCAAAAAGTAGAGAGGCACTGTAGTTGCATGGTCCAGCCTTTTTTCACGTTCCCCCATCGTGCCGGCCTCAATGTTTTCCCTGTGGGCTCGTTTTTCAAGCTCAGAGACGAATTCAGAGTCGTAGCTGACATCAAAGGTTACCCGGCCTGCCCCGAATTTAGCCAGATCACCGTATGCCGAATTCCCCGGAGAAATATGAAAATAGTCGGAATAATAGGCACTGTGCGGAGAAAAGATCACGATAGTTTGAGGGGCCAGTTCCGCTATCAGTTCCGTTGCTTTTGTAAAACCTATTATCGTATCATTTATTTTTTTTTCCTCTCCCCTGCCGACCTCAGGAACGATCAGCGGGGGATGCGGGACCATTACAGCAGCAAGAATACTCATTGATACCGCCTCCTTTTTCAGTATGCAGGCTGAGGACCGAATAGAATTTCACCTCTTTATTATAATCCCGAAGCATTAAAAAAACATGGACCTTCCCCATCGGGAGGAGGTCCATGCAATTCGGTCAGCTTATTCGGAAAGTGCCCAAAAGGTCATTCCAGTTCGTAGGCAAGCCAGTCCGGGATGCCCTGCTTTGATTTTTCATCCTTTACTGCGGAGTAAAGCTGTTTTATCGAGAATGCTCTCGTTCCGTCTGAGATGTTCGGTTCACATTTCAGGTAGTACCATACGGTGATGGCGTTCTTTTCCTTCTGTCCGTCTTCGTAGTAACCCCTGAGTTTTACCACGTGGCCATCCTGGTCGTTGAAATAATATTCCCATTTCGGCTTGAGAATAAATTTGCCCACAACCTCGCCCCATGGGAGCCCGTCTTTGGCATATCTCATTTTGCCGATCATCTCTATTGCCGTCTCGGGTTCAAGGGGATCCCTGACCATCTTTTCGGTAAGGATAGTCTTTGCCTCTTCATTTCCTGCGAGCGCGGATTTTTTATACCATTCTCTCGCAATCGTGTCGTCCTGGGTCACGCCGTTTCCCTTGTCATAGAGTTTTCCCATGTTGAGCATTGAATAAGGAAGCTCCTTTTCCGCTGCCTTTCTGAACCATGAAGCCGCTTCGAAGTAGTCCTGCTTGGCGCCGAGACCGTATTTGTACATGGTCCCCAGAACTTCCATTGCGTCGGGGTTCTTGTATTCCGCTGACTGCTTCAGCGGGGCAAGCGCATCCTTTGGTTTGTTTTTTGCAAGCAGTTTGCCTGCTTTGACGTAGTCAGTGTCATCCTTTGTGTAGCCCGTCATCTGTTCACCCATGACCTCAGTCAGGTCATTCAGGGGATATCTGGCGTAATTTGGATCAGACCACCCGGACTCCACCAGTGTTTCGAAATAGATCCTCGCCTTGACGAGATCTTTTTCAACGCCATAACCTCCGGTCTTGTAGATCTGCCCCAGTTCGTGCATGGCAAAATCTTTTTTTACAAATGGAAACTGCAGATAGTTTTTGTACCACTTAGCGCTTTCAGCGTACATGGTATCGAAGTTTGCCTGGTTTTTGTAAATATAGCCGAGCATCCACATCGCATCAGGATCAGGAGTGTTTTCGACGATCTTTTTAAAGAGCGGAGCGGCTGCCCCTGCTCCCTGGTTCTGATATACAGCGTAGGCCTGGTCATATTCCGGGCTCCCCGCACATGCAGGATCTGCTGAGGCTAAAGGAAAGAGGAAAAGGGAAATAAAGAAAAACAAAACAATTTTTTTCATAAAAGAACACCTCCCCAAAGTATCAAGACAATGACATTATAAATCGGTAAAGTCACGTTGTCATTACTAATTTTTAATAATTTTTATTTCGGTCCGGCATTATAAACGGCGGATATTCATCACGGATAGGGCTGAGATATCAGGATGTTCTCATTCATACCCTTTCACGTTTATAATATTATCGTTAATGATAAAAAACCTAATTTGATCGAATAGAACAGCCTGCAGCGTTGCCGGATGTTGATCGAAAGGGAGGATAAAGCGATGAAAAGGATCGCTCCTGAGTACAAAACAGAGAATAAGGGGCATTACAGCCCCGGGATATTGTCAAACGGCATGCTTTACATCTCGGGGCAGCTTTCAAGAGATCCAGATACGGGGAGGACCGCCCCCGGAGGGGCACGTGACCATGCTGTGCTGGCGCTGGCCAACATGGAGAGGGTGCTTTGTGAGGCAGGACTGAGCAGAAATGATGTCGTCCAGTGCCGCATTTATATATCTGACATAGATATGTGGGATGAAGTAAACGAGGCGTACTCAGAATTTTTTGCAGATCACAAGCCTGCAAGGTGCGTAGTGCCCTGTGGAAAGCTCCATTTCGGATGTCTTGTTGAGATAGAAGTGGTCGCGGAGGTGCCGAAATGAATTTTATCTGTGCCAAATGCGGCATTAAAGAAAGCACGTCGACCCGAAAGCCGAAGTGTGACTGCGGAGGGCTCTGGAAGCTTGATTTTAATGCTCCCCGCTATGATTCGTCGCGTATAGACAAAAGCATCTGGGGAATGTTCCGCTACAAAGAGTTCATGGCCCTGGAGGGCGAAACATGGCGTCAGGTTACTCTCGGAGAGGGAATGACCCCGATAGTAAGCTTCAGCGATGATGTGCTTCTCAAAATGGATTATTTCATGCCGACCCTCTCCTTCAAGGACAGGGGCGCAGCGGTCCTTATAGCCCACTACAAAGCGATAGGTGTGGATTCTGTCGTACAGGACAGCAGCGGCAACGCCGGAAACAGCGTCGCGGCATACTGCGGAAGGTGCGGGATAGACTGTGAGATCTTTGTGCCGGAGGGTACGTCTCCGAAAAAGATCGACATGATAAAGGCGCACGGCGCGCGAGTGAACATAGTCCCTGGATCCCGCGACAACTGCGCCGATGCCTGCAGGGCCAAGGTGGAAAAAGAGGGGAAGTACTACGCGAACCACGTGTATAACCCCTTCTTCTACGAGGGGACCAAGACCTACATATACGAAGTTTACGAACAGATGGGCAGGATCCCCGAGAACATTTTCATCCCGCTAGGAAACGGCACGCTCTTTATAGGCGCGATAAAAGGACTTGAAGAACTTCTTGCCGCCGGGGCGATTGACAGGATGCCCAACATAGTGGCTATCCAGAGCGAAAACTGCGATCCCTTTGTGAAGGCGGCGGAGGCCGGCGAAAAAGTTCCGGCAAAGATTACTCCCAGGCCCACTCTCGCGGAGGGGATAGCCATTGGCCGCCCGGCGCGCGGTGAAGAGATACTTGAGTACATCTACAGGTATCATGTCAGGCTGATAAGAGCTCCGGAAGACAAGATACTTGAAGCGAGATCCCTATTGGCTGAAAAGGGCATCTACTGTGAACACACGACTGCCGCAAATTACGCCGCATACCTTAAATACTGCGAGGTGCACGGAAAAACGCCCGACAGCCTGCTTACGATGTGTGGGGCGGGACTCAAATCAGATCATTGAGAACAACAGAGGGTCCTCCTGCCGAATGCTTTCGCAGACCCCACAGGAGGGCCGAATACAAATAGTTGCTGTTACTTAATTTTTCTTACCAGTGGCTGTGTGGCACACCTCAGCGAGCCGCCCTGGCCGTTGTGGGTCCCGAAAAATACCCTGTGGACTTTTATATCCCTCTTTTCGAGCTCAGACTGAAGATATCTGTTGTCGTTGTGGTCATTGAAGGACATAATATAGTTTTTGCTGTCGACCGGTATCCCGTTCACAGCAAGTCTCCGGACGCTTTCGATGTCGACTCTGATCAGGTCCCAGCCCTTTATGTGCTCAGGCAGTCCGTCAACAAAAGCCTCTTCACAGACTATTGCGAGCCCATCGCGCGGAACAGAGAGAACGCAGTCGAGATGAAGCACGTCTTCCCTCAGAGGGACCCGCACAACATCATATGAACTTCCCAGTATGTTATTCAGCCATCTGAAGCCTGCTTCGTTTGATCCAACGCTTGGATTTCTGGTGTTGCCGACTAGGATAGTCCTGCCCAATACAATAACGTCTCCGCCTTCCAGAAGCGGGGTATCGGGAGAGGGCGGGGCAAGTAATTCTGTGTGCGGCATTGAGAACCAACGCACTCCGTCCTTTGTGCATTTATCCAGAAGGAGTTCCCTGAAACCGGAAATATCGACCTTTCTAAGAGGGGTACGAAGATTGAACTCTATCAGATCGTTCCCTATCACAGCCATGTTGTCACGTGGGAAATCTTGACTGAATCCGTTCAGCAGAACATCGGAGCCATAATTTTCCCTGATGAAATCGACAGTTATCTCTTTGGGGCGATATACTTTGACTCCAAGAGAGATTAAAATTTTGATCAGAGCAAGGTTTTCCTCCTCCAGCATATCCGATTCGCTTTTGCCTGTCTTGGGGTGGATCATGTCGGTCCAGAGCATCCCTGCTGTCTTCCTGGCATACTCTGCTTCGTCCGGCGGCAATACCTTCATTGCGTTTTCAAACCATGGCGCTTCAAGTGACGGTGTCATGCCATATGGAAGACCTACGATAACTTCCCTGAGGTTTCCGTATTCATAGTCTACATATACCGGTGTTCCGGATGCCTCTGCTGATGAAAGACCAAATGATAAAAACAAGCTGAGAATGACTAAAAAGAGCATCGATGATCCTAAGTTCATTAATTTCCCCTCCAGGAGACAGGCAGATGGTGAAGTCTGTTGAAAGTTGTGAAGGATATGTTTTTTGAAAGTTTCAACGGGCATGTGGTGATATACCCCCAATTGCTTCAATGTAAGTATAAATCGAAAGAGGGATGGCGGCATAGCACAATTTTTCAAATTTTTTAATATGAGCGATGAGAAAACAAGATGCGTATAAATCGGCTGAAAATGCGTTAATATAATGGACGGGCAGGAAAGAGAGTGGAATGAATGGACATTTTTTCAGATCTTTTCTCGTATGATAAAAAATCAGACAGGAGCAGGGCGAAAGATGTTTCTCCCTTCAGAGTCGTTTTTGAAAAAAGAGCCATCGCTCAAACGCTTATTATTACCGCATTTACACTATCAATGCTGACTGCAGTCGCCCTTGTGTGGCCATGGGATGACCTTCCGCACAGAAGACCGTTTGACATGGTTTTGAAGCTGATCATCTCCGGGCTGGCCGCAGCGGTGGCAGAGGAAATATTCTTCAGGGGCTGGATGCAGCCGACACTGAGGAGGAGATATTCAGCGGCAGTTTCAATAGTTGCCGTAAATCTTGTGTTTGCACCTCTGCACCTTATCGCCGCACCCTATTTTATTTCGCTTCTGACCTTCTTCCCCGGCCTTATAATGGGGTGGCTGCGCGAGAGATATGGAAATATCCTGCCCTCAATGATTTTTCATTTTCTGGGGAACGTCTGGGCTATCTGGTTTTTCCCCTCCCCCTTTTAAAGTTATAGGATATCAAGGCGGCGATGTGCAAAATTAAATGGTAATATATTAAAATAAGATTACAAAACTTACAGAACAAAGGGGACAGGCAGATTCTTATGAAAACGAAAAAATTCATTGATAAACGGCGTGGCTTTACTCTGATAGAAATAATGGTCGTCGTTGTGATCATTGGTCTCCTTTCGGCTCTTGTCGGTCCCAGACTGATCGGACAGAGTGAAGAGGCAAAGATAAAGACTACAAGGACCCAGATAGCACAGCTTGAGCAGGTTTTGGGCCTTTTTCATCTGGATAACGGTTTTTACCCGACAACAGACCAGGGGCTTTCTGCCCTTGTGAAACCGCCGACCACTCCTCCGGAACCGCTCAATTACAAAAAGAACGGTTATATGAAAAAGGTTCCAAAAGACGCCTGGGGCAGAGAATTTATTTATGAATCCCCCGGCCGTAACGGAGATTTCGACCTCTTTTCATACGGGGCGGATGGGCAGGAAGGCGGAGAAGACTCTAACTCTGACATAACGAACTGGGAATAGCGAAAAGGCGCAGTCTGTTCAGGCTGCGCCTGTATTTTTAGCAACATGCCGCATCCTTATTTGAGAGGGACAGCGAAGGAATGAAAAAGTTAGCTGCAATAATAAAAAAGCATAAGAAAACGTTGATGATCTTCTCTCCGTTTACTGTTGTCGCAGCTGCAGCGTTATTGCTCTATGCGGCAGGCGAAATGTACCTTCATGTTCCGGGAAGCGCTTCAGGTGAGGATGTAGTCTCAATAGGCGGAAGAGACCTTCTTAACATGTCTAATCTCACTCCTCCCGAGAGGGAACTATACCAGACACTGTCCAAAAACGGCGGAATAATAACTGATAAGCTGATCTGCACTATGGGTGACAACAGACATTGGGACGAGTTCATACTAAAAAAGGACGAATCTGTGGGATCTGTTGCAAAAAAACATCATATCACGGCAGAAGCCCTACTTCGGATAAACGGGATTGACGGGAAAATTGAGAGGGAAAAGGATATCGTTATCTATGTGCCCAGAGGCAGAGAGCACATCGAAGAGACCTCAGTCTTCGTCGAAGAAGTGAAAAAAAGGGAAGCAGAATTTTTAAGGCAAAAAAAGCTCGTCTCTGTGACGGCATACATAGTAAAAGAGGGAGACACGCTTTGGTCGGTCGCTGAAAGGTTCGGTCTTGGCGCGGATACGATAATCGGATCAAACAGCCCGGAAAAAACAAACACCCTTTTGCCCGGTACAGTGTTGCGAATACCTGATCGGGAAGGGATCTTTGTCAAAATCCCTGAGGGTGAAAGCATCGAAAGACTTTCTTCCCTCTATGGCACGAAGATAGATCAAGTCTGTGCTGCCAACGGGATCGGCCCCGGTTCGCCGCTCTCTTCGGGCAGAGAGCTCTTTTTGCCGGGTGCAAATTATGCCGCAGTAATACAGACAGAAAGCGGAATGGTGAAGATCGCATCCGGACGAGAGCACCTGCTGCGCAATGCACTTGTTTGGCCGGTCAGGGGAAGAGTTTCGAGCCTTTTTGGCTGGAGGAGCCTCTCTTATGCTTCGGCAGGCAGCTTTCACTCCGGCCTGGACATAGTGGCCCCATATGGGAGAGCAATAGTATCTGCTATGGATGGCGTAGTTGTCTATTCAGGCTGGATGGGCGGGTACGGCAAAACTGTCGTGATCGATCACGCATACGGGATCACGACCCTTTACGGACACTGCAGCGAACTTGCTGTCCAAAAAGGTGATCCGGTCTATTCGGGTCAAATCATCTCTTATGTCGGAAGTACAGGAAGGTCGACAGGCAGTCACCTTCACTTTGAGGTAAGAAAGAACAATCTCCCGGTCGATCCCCTTAGCGCTCTCAGATAAATTTTATCCGGTCGCAAGTGTCGAAAGGTCAAATATCGGCAGAAGCACAGCTATCACCACGAACCCCACAAGAAAACCCATTACAAGAATTATTATGGGCTCAGCAAGCTCGGCGTATTTTTGCATCGATGACTGTGCTATATCCCAGCAGTTTGTGCCCAGCCGGATGAGTCCGTCGGGAAGATCCCTCCCGCTTTCACTGACCCTTACCACAGAGACTATCTCCTCAGGGAAGGAACCCTCTTTTTCAAGCCCCTGTGAGAACCTGTATCCCTTTTTTATGTGGTCCTGAACAACTTGAAGCCTACCCCTGACAGGATCGAGAGGTTCTGTGAGTTTGAGCGCCTGGATAAGCGGCATGCCGGATCTCAGAAGCGTTCCGGTCTGTGAAAATATCATTGAGAATGCAATGTTTTCCTTTATCTCCCTGAATATCGGAATGGTAATGCTCCTTCCGCTTCTGCGGAGAAAAATGAAAACGATCAAAATTGCTGCCAGAAATGGAATAAAGCCAACCCTTACAGCGTCAGAAATAAGGATCAAAAGACGGGTCACAAATGGGAGTTCGGCTCCTGAATCTATAACGAGGGCTGTCAGCCTTGGTACCACAAAGGTAAGGAGAAAGACTACTACTGCCATTCCCACCATGAACATCAGGAGCGGATATGTAAGCGAAGAACGAAGCTTCCTTCGCAGATGGATCTCGTTGTGTATCAGTTCCGCAGCTTTTTCCAGTATGTCGGGAAGAGATGCGGATCTTTCCCCTGATTCGACCATCCCGACCAGGCTCTCCCTGAAGACCCCTGCGACACGCATTGAAGTTGCAAGTGAGCGGCCGCCTTCGACAGATTCCCTAAGCTCAGTGTAAACGGGCCTGAGGTATTTGTTTCTCGTCTGTCTTTGCAGCAGCCTGAGTATTTCAGTGATCGAAAGTCCGCTTTTGATGTAGGAAGAGAGTGTGATGCAGAAGAGATGCTGGTCCTCCAGCCTGATTTGCTTCGCTTTTTTCCTGTGCCCTGAGAAAATATTGAGCCTTCTGCTGTTTTCCTCTTTTATGCTTATTACGGTCAGTCCATCGGCTACAAGCTCCCTGAGAAGCTCATTTTCACCGGCTGCTTCTTTCCGGAGCTCTTTTTGACGGCCGTCTGCCGTGTATACCTCAGCTTTGAAAAGGGGCAATTCTTACACCTCTCCGACTACCCGCAGCATTTCTTCGGGGGTCGTCTCTCCGTTTGCCACTGCCTTTATGCCCAGTTCGAGAAGGGTGAAGAAACCATTCATACGTGCCAGTCTGCGCAGTTCTGAAGAAGGGGCTTTTTCCGCTATTGCTGCCTGTATCTCCGGTGTGACGTCAAATTGCTCATAAAGGCCGAAACGTCCGATATAGCCTGTGTTCCTGCATTTTTCACATCCTCTTCCCCGCCATGCCTTCTCTATCCCATGCTGAAGGATCACTCCCGAAGCAGGGACCTCTTCTCTACAATGGGGGCAGATACTCCTTACAAGCCTCTGTGCCACTACCCCAAGTAAAGAGCCGGAAACCAGGTACGGTTCGATCTCCATATCGATAAGCCTTGTTACTGCGCTTATGGAATCGTTAGTGTGCAGCGTTGAGAGCACCAGGTGTCCGGTAAGCGAAGACTGTATGCCTATGTGGGCCGTATCGAAGTCGCGCATTTCTCCGATCATGATGATGTCGGGGTCCTGCCGCAGTATCGATCTGAGTGAAGAAGAAAATGTAAGCCCGGCTTTGTCGTTTACCTGGACCTGTCCGACTCCCGGGAGGTCGTATTCAATAGGGTCTTCAACTGTTATGATGTTTACCTCCGGCCTTGCCAGTGCCTGGAGGATCGCATAAAGGCTCGTGCTTTTTCCTGAACCGGTCGGTCCTGTGAAAAGTATCATGCCGTTTGGCCGCCTTATCAGGTCTTCCAGCCGTTTTCTCTCGTCAGGCTTCATGCCAAGATCTTCAAGCGACAGCAGACCTCTCGCTTTGTCCAGAAGCCTCATTACAAGCCTCTCGCCATGCTGTGTAGGAAGTGTGCTGACCCTTATGTCGACCATGCGCTCTCCCAGGCTTATACCTATCCTTCCGTCCTGAGGGACAAATCTCTCTGCTATATCAAGGTTTGCCATTACTTTGACCCTGCTTGTGACCGGGGCCTGATGTCCTTTGGAGAGGCTGTATTTGTCGTGAAGCACGCCGTCTACCCTGTATCGTACTGTGACCCTGTCTTCATAAGGCTCTATATGTATGTCTGTCGCCCGTTCTTTTAGTGACTCTACTATCAATCCGTTAACAAGCCTTATGACAGGTGCATCGACGGTATCGCTCATCACTTCCTGGCGGACCAGCTCTGAGAGGTCGTTTACCTCTTCTATTGAGCTGAGCGTATCCTGGACAATGCCGCTTTTTATGTCGTAAAGGCTTCTTATAAGATGCTGTATCTCAGATGCAGGATATATTTCTGCCTCGCAGGACATCCCTGACTTTGATGCGATCAGCTGTGCTTCGGTGAAAGCAGATAGGTCCGAAAGGGCGACCGACATTATTCTCTCTGACTTTCTGAGAGGGACTATCCCTTTATCGCGAAGAGCATCAAGGCTCACCCCGGCAGGGATAAGCTCCAGAATTTCTTCGGGTGAGGGCATGGGCTTAAGCGTCATTTTCCCTTGTCCTTCTCTTTTGCTTCCATCTCTTTCACAAGCTCGTTGTATCTTACCTTCCAGTCTCCCTTTTTATCTTCCTGCTTATCTCCGCTCAGGATGTTGTTGGGGTCGAGCATATCCTTTGTTACGCCCTCATTCTCTATCGATTTCTGGTAGCCTTCGTGGTTCTTCATCAGTGTTCCTATCTCAGCGGGACTAAGCTGCTGTCCGTCGCTGATTATACTGTGGGTCATTTTTGAAGCAGCCTTGGGATCTTCAAGTATGTAAGGAGTCAGGAATATCATGAGGTCTACCTTTTCCCGCTGTTTTTCACTGGACTTGAAGAGGTTGCCTATAAGAGGGATGTATGAAAAGAAAGGCACCCTGTGTTTAAGGACCTTTTCTGCCTCCCTTATGAGGCCACCGATTATTATCGTGTCTCCATTGGCAACCAGAACGTTTGTCTTAACTTCGCGTTTGGATGTGACAGGGGTCGGTGATCCCATCGTAGTAAGGAGGTCCTCGACCCTCTGTTCTATCTCAAGGGCAACAAGGTTTCCGCTCCTCACATGCGGAGTGACCGACAAAATTAGGCCAACGTCCTTGTATTCGTATGTGTTCTGAACAGCCCTCGGATTGGACGTATCTGTAAGAGTCCCCTTAAGCTGCGGGATGACCTGGCCTACCTGCAGATGGCTCGGGAGGTTATCGGTGCACATAAGCCGGGGCATCGAGAGTACGTTTATAGCGTCGTACTTGTTAAGCATCTTTACATAGGTGTATATGAGTGCTTTGCCCTCTGTGTTTGTAGTTGTGTAAGTATTTCCTGTAACAGGATTGGTATATATTTCCTCCGTTGTGATCAGTTTGTCATAAAGGTCGATTATCTGACCCGGGACCGAGGAGCTGCCCATCTGTACGTTGCCGGCTATCACCGCGTCGCCTGCTATGCCGCCTCCCCAGGCCGCCCAGTCTATGCCGGCGCTGTTAAGTTTGTTAAGGTTGACTTCTGCTATCAGGCCGCGCAGCAGTACCTGCTTTGGCTGTATGTCGAGCTGGACCAGTATTTCTTTGAGCGAACCGAACTGTTCATGTGAGGCAGTGAAGACAAGGCTATTTGTCGGAAGGTCCGGAACAACCGAGGAAGGTATTGCTCCTTTGGGATCGGGGGAGAGCTTGGCCGCAGTTGCAAGGATGCTGTTCATCTGCTCAGCCACGACTTTTGCATCGGCGTTCTTCAGGCGGTAAACATGGAAGCTTTCTGCGCGCGAAGGTACGTCCAGTATTTTTAGGATCCTTTCGGACTCCAGAAGGGCCTGATTGCTTCCAATAAGCACGACTCGCCTTGTCCTCTCGTCACCAACTGCAAGGATCCCTGAAAGCCTTGATGAAGTGTCCTTGGACATCACGTTCAGCTGAGATTCCACGATCTTAGGATTTGCATGGGTAAGGGTGAATGCCTTGATGCTCCTTACGCTGTCCTGGGCGTCCAGCGCCCTTATAACGCTTACGGAACGGTTCAGGGCAGAGGCCTTGCCGGTAAGCAGGATCGCGTTTCCATTTTCAAGGGGTGTTACATTTATATCCGGTACAGCGGATCTGAGCGGTTCCGTTATATAACCCGCCTTTACATGGCGGAGTGGAACTACCTGGACAGTGAGGGCCTCACCCGGGGCTATGCTGCGGTCTCCTTTGATCACAGTGTTGTTCAATGTAGGTCCGGAGCTGGCGGGCAATACCTTTGAGTACCCGCCCATGTTCTGTATTGAGAGGTTGTTCATCTCGAGCACTGATAGCATCACTTCCCTTGCCTCCCTTAACGAGATGGCTTTGGGTGAAACAACAGAGACCTTTCCTCCTACAGCGGGATCCACTACGATATTTTCATTGAGAAGTTCCGACATGAACCTCAGGAACTTGCTTATCTCAAGGTTGCTGAAGTTAAGCTGAACATTGTTTGACTGTCTCATTTGGCGGGCTGCCGTAACGAGATTCTGTTCTTCATCCGTATTTTCCTGCGTTTGGGCATACGTACATCCGGCTGATAAAGAGAGAATAAATATAAGGATAAAGATGAAGGATAATAATTTGGTTTTACTGAACATGTCAGATCTCTCCCCGGCTGCTAGTATGAATGATGTGTAAAGATTTTATGGCTGGATAGAAGCTGTGAATTTTATGCTCTTCCGATCGCTTTTCGTTTTTTCAAACAGCCTGCAAAGGCTTTTCATTTGTGGACATCATGATGCCTGATCAGTCATAGGGCATATATATGACTATATTACGCTCATCTTTGGTGTTGCTTACCCTGATCTTTTTCCATCTCATATCTTCTTTGATGACGGTCATTTCGGGCTGTTCCCTGCCGGAAAAGTCAAGCCTTCCGAAATCATCGCCGAACATTTCCTTTGTGCCGTCAGAAGTCTCCCATATTATATCGCCGCGTCTGCCTGACGTCTGTACTGTTTTCAGCATTATGCCTGTCCTTATAGCTTTTGCTTCCTCTGTCAGAGCGATTTCGGCCTTTGCTCCACTTAGCCCTTCCTGGCCAAGCATAACAAGTTTAATTGATGCCGTGGCGGTCAGGGCAAGTATGACTACCGCCACCATAACTTCAACCAAAGTGAAGGCGCGTTTCCTTTTGATATTCATTTTACCTGATATTTTAATTCCAGAGGTTTTCCGGACCTCTCGACCTTCACGTCAAACCTTGTGCCTGACATCATTGAATTGACAGCGTTCGTCGCATCGCTGAGATTTGATATCTCAACTCCGTTTACGGCTTTTATAATATCATCCTTCCTGACCCCGACCATACCCAGGACACTGTCAGGGTCTATTCTTGCCAGCTGCATGCCTCCGCCCTCGGCAGGGATCATCCTCATTTTGGCGATCTCGTCATAAGGATCCATAAGAAGCTTGTCCACCAGTTCCCTGGGGACCACTCCCTCTACCCCTTCCGATGCAGGCTCTATCCCCGGATGTACCTTTTGTTGAGGGATTTTTTTAGTTGGTGTTTTCCTTGGCTGAGGGCGAACTGATGCCTTTTGCGGCGGTGTCATGTTGCCGGTAGAGATGCTCATAAACAGGATGTGTTCCTGATCACCATTGATAAGAGTGACTTCCAGGTATTTGACATTGTTCAGCCTGTAACCGTTGATCTCCTCGCCTTTCAATATGAAACGCGTTGAGGCACTGTCGCGGACCCATGCCCCGATGCCCGGCAGCGTTCCGGCAAGGCTCATCTCTTTGATCTGTGATGAGCGGCTGTCCGAACTGCCTTTGCTCTTATCCGGCATAAGCGCACCCATTGGATTCAAATCAGAAAAATCCAGGTATGGATCAGCATTCATTGAGTGGACAAGGGATGGTGCTCTTTTAGATACCGCTGCTGCGAGATCATATTTTGCCTCAGCCGATCTGTTTAGCAAGTTGAATTCTATGAAAAAACATATAACTGAGGCGATGATGAGACCTGCAAGAAATGAGAGGGCAGGGAGAACTATATCCTTTGAATGCCCTTTGGTGTCAGAGGGGTATCCGTTTCTGAAAAGCTCTGACATTTCACTTTTATATTCGGACAAACGGGACCTCAGGTCTTCTTTCACCTTGATATCCTCCATTCTCCTGAGCTGATCTTTGTCAGGGGGAGCACCTGCATATTGCTCAGCATCTGAAGCGCCCTGTCAAACTCATGGGGGAAACTGGCGGTCATATCAGCGGCCACTATCTTACCCGTATCCGTTGAGATGTTTATGGAGCCCTTTGCCGATACGTCGCCGTCAAGCGTAAGGTCATCGAGATACAGGGTCTCTCCGTCGGATCTGATGTTTGCCTTTCCGGAGGTCCATTTAAGTTTCTGTCTTGTTAATGTTGTGATCTCGCCGCTTCCGAAAGAGAGCGTCCCCGTTTTTGAGGCGGATATCAAAGATTTTAATATCATCGGGTCCACCCTGGCTTCGTTGACTGTGATCGAGACTGCCGGCATGTCAGCGGTGATGCCTCTGTAGACGAATTCCCTGTCAAAAAGACCCTCTGTGTAAGTATCCCTGAATGAAATAAAAATATTTTTTTCTGAAGCTGATAAGGCAGCCCGGCCGGCTGAATATTCTGCTGCCGTGTCCCAGGGGAAAAAGAGTGCCAGGCCTGCAATAAGCCCCAAAGATCCTGCAAAAAAAACCTTAAGTGTTTTAGAGAGAGCCATCGCCGGTTGCTCCTATCAGCATAGATGCGTTTATGAGTCTTCCCTTTTGAGCGGAAGTTATTGCCCTGATATCTGCTGTCTTTACCTGAAGACCCTTTTCAGAAAGACTCTTTAGCAAAGAGACAAATTCCGCTCCGTTCAGTTCGTTCATCTGAACGGTCAGCCCCGACGATCCTGAGTTCATCAGCCCCACACGGTCTTTCAGGCCGAGTTCGTTTATCGTGTCAGTGAGGAGAGACAATGGTTCTTTGTCCCCTGCAGAACTTCTCGAAGGATATGAGTAAAAGGTATTTGCGGCAGAAAGGACCCTTCCTGCGTCGATGATCCTCTCCTTGCTGTTGTTAAGAATGACCGAAGCTTCCAGAAAGAGAGCTGCAGCCGCTGTCCAGATCAAAAGAGCGAGCAGTCCGAGGCGGATCAGCTTTTTTGTTTCAGGCAGTCCCCTTATCTCTTCGATCATTTCGGTCTGCTCCTTTCGGAACTCTCAAGTCCTATGGAAAAACGCATTCCTGAACCGGGTATCTGTTGGATGTCGGATATCTTTGCGTTGAAGCCGTTTTTATTCAGGGAATCGCGAAGGGATTCCACGGGCACGCTGCCGGCAGCTGTGCCCTGTATCTCTGTCCGCTCAGTCCCATATCTGATCGCGTCAAGTTTCAGGGATCCTGATGAAGCAGATGCTTTCCAAGCGGCCGCAATATTGTCCAGAGTCTGTTCCATGCTCATATTCGTTCCACCCGCGCCGAGGTTCTTTATTTTTGCTGCCGAGGATGCCAGAGGGCTGTTGGACCTCTCTCCAAAAGCTATTTTGTAAATTTCAAAGGGGACGTCCTCAAAATGATCGCTGTTCAGTCTGCTGTATATAAATGCTCCTGCCGAGAGGACTAAAAACAAGAGGCCGAGGAAGACTGCAGCCCTCGCCGTGTTGAAGGCAGCTGCGAAAAAAGATTCCAGTTTTTTTGCACTGTAGGCACTTTTCGTTGAAAGGTCAAGGGATGCAGATCCCCTTAATGACTTCAGGGTCTCACTTCCTGCTTTTTGGATACTTCTTGAAGAAAGGGATGGTCTTTCTGCAACTATGATGTTATCTATCGTGATGTCCGCGGAAAGTGAGTAATCGACGAACCATTTTTCAAGGTCATTAACAGAGTTTTCTGCGGAAGGTGTCCATCTGTATAGTAGAGGAGACCGGTCCTTAAAAAGCATTCCGGAGGTCCCGCTTTCAGAGTTCCATATTGCCAGGCCATTACCCTCTGTCTCATTGAACATAGCCAGTGGGGCCGGCCAGAAAGCGATCCCGTCGCCCAGCCTTCCTTCTGCCTCCTCTATCTCGGTCTTCGAAACGAACCAGACAACTCCTTCAGTCCTGTCAGATCCCTGTTCTGTTACCTGGGGTATCATGAGGACTGAATCGTCATCGTTTCCAAGCGCATACCTGAAGGACATCTTCAGGGCGTCCCGTACCCTTCCGTTTTTTCCGAAGGGGAAGGAGAAGGGATGGACTGATAACGTCCTGAGCTGGAGGAGCGCAATGATCCGTCCGTTTTGGGGCGATGGCAGGGTCACATTGCGATCGACAATATCCTCTTCAGTACAGAAACGGATCTTCTCGTCTGTTTTTGCATTGCTCCCGGTATTTTGTGAGAATAAGCCTTTCAGTTTTTTGGAAGCTGTCATCTGCCTAACCTATTCCTCCCAGCGCACCACACTGCACGTGTCGTTTCCCCGTTCTAGTATGATCCTGAAATTCCTCTCTTTTTCATCTCCATATGATACCTTGATATTCAGACGAAAATAAGAGCTTTCAAAAGCGATAACATTAGAAAGTTTTGTGATGACCTCAACAGGTATGTTGGGTATCTTTTTTAGGTCGTCCAGGCTTCTTATGGGATACATCATCCTTAACGCGGTAAAATTCCGAGCCTGTGCTATGTCGATCTTCTCGTCCATTATTGCTATTACCTGTGGTGAAGCGGTGTTGATATTGACTTTTTCTTTTCCGTAAACGGTGAGATATCCTGCAAGGCCTACGGGGATGTCCTTTGTTCCCCAAAGCACCCCGTCGTTTATTTCATCTATCAGCTTGAGTTCGGCAATATCACTCAGTTCACGGTTGATGCTTGTGCTCCTTTCGCTTCCTTCCAGTTTCTGGCTGCTGTCGGCGTCAATGAAATCCAGTACTATCGCTGAAAGCCAAGGGAGGCCCACATTTTCCCATATCCTATCCCATGCTTCTGAGTACTCAGATCTGATGGTGACCTTGTCAGGCAGCAAAATGCCGTTTATTGGGATCATGTCATCAAGCGGTTCTATTGCAACCTCGACTACGAAGCCATCAATATCCGATCTCAATACACCATTATAAGCGTAAAGGGGCTCAGATCGGCTGTCATATCCATTATTATCTTCCGCGATCTTTTTTGACGCATATTTGCAGGCGATCTCAGCAATGCTCCTGCTTCTGGCTATGAAGCTAACTGCCTCCGCCCTTTTCATCTCAGCCCTTGCGTACCACGAAAATGCCGTCGCAGCAGTAAGAAGCAACGTTACTGATATCATTACGGATATGAGTATGAACCCCTTATTCTTTGAGGATCGTCGGCAGCGAATCTTCATAAACTTGCTTTCTTCCGTTTAGTGTTATCGTTATCCTCATGGCTTTCGGGAGCTCCCCTGTATATTCATCGGACCATGACTCACCTGACCAGACGGAGAGTTTTAGCCCCTCTGCATATTTGAGCACCATTTTGCCGTCTTCCGGCCTAAGACTGTCTGTATCCAAAGCTGTCGGCCCTGCATCTTCATCGGATCCCTTTGCCTCAGATCTCCATCCCGGTATCTCCCATCTGTAGAGTCCAGGTTTATGTTTATTGAGGCCTGATGCAGATACTATCTTATAAACTATCAGCCCCGGCGCTTTATTCTCCTTCACAGGAGCGGCTGACCAGACAAGCAGCCTGTCATCCTCTCTGACAGTAAAGCCCTCCTTGTGGACAGTCCGAAAGATAGGAAAAGAACTGCTTTCGGCAAAATTCCTTGTATCGTAAAATATCCTGTCGGCGGCTTCCATCACTTTCACGCTTTTACCCCAGTCCCTCTGGACGGTCTCAAGGGACTGCACAGTAAAGACTAGCGGAGCCAGGGCAGCGACGGCAATGATTCCGACCAGCCCTACAGCCAGAAGTATTTCGATCAATGTGAAACCCTTCTGTTTTTTCATCTGAAATCCAGAAACCTTTCCCCCATCTTCTGGGACAAACAACGGATATTATTCTCTCTGATCTATTAGAAATCGTTCTGACAGAAAAAACTGCTACTAATATACAGTATCAGGGTAAAATGAAAAATGCTCTGGTAAAGAAGCGCACCTTCTATTTATCCGTGTGAACAGACCTGTAGATCGTGAAAAGAGAAGCCAGAGCACCGATGAGGACAAAGCCGGCAAAGATCAGCATACCTCCGTTTCTTAGCCCCTCTTCCCTTACATGATCGGTCAAAAGACGAAAAGCACCGTAAGCAAGTATGAAAAGCGGAGTAAGAAGAGTATGGCCGGGAGCCCTCTTTTTAAAAAACAACTTTTCAGTTGCGGCCAGAAAGAGCATCATCCCAAGCATGAAGGCTGATTCTATCAGGGGATATGGGTATCTGAAAATGGAAGCATGGTCATTTGGATAATGCACGGCAAACCACGGCAGCGGCAAGCTGTCGAGACTGATCCCGCGGCAGCATCCATCGAAATAGCATCCCAGCCTCCATATGGCTATAGCGGATGCCGCAGGTATCATTGCAGCATCGGCGAAATCATTCCATCTGAGTTTTTCCCTGTATGACTTATATATGCCGGCAAGACCGCCGAATAATATCCCCCCGGAAGAGGAAAGCTCGGCAGGGAAAAAACCGCTGAATGACGGGTCCTTTGTAAAAAGCAGGACAGTTTTGCCAAAAAAGTCAAAAAAGAGAGCGCCTGCGGCAGCTGCAAAAAATGTCCACACGATCGCGTTCGTTGTTCTGTTACGATCCAAGCCATACTTGATCACTGCTCTGGAACGTGTCCAGAACATAAATAGTGAGACAGCGGCAATCCAAAAAAGATAGCTGGTCCTGACAGTTATAAAGCTGTATTCAAAGAGGATCGGGCGCATCCTTCCATCTCCCTGCCTGATACTGCTTTAATATATCATTTTTTTACAGATCCAGAAATCGGGATGTGAAAACAAAAGGCTGAACAGGCTCATTATAAGCTAAGGGACATATGAAAAGAGAGCCGGCTAAGTTAGAAAAAATGATTGCTATGCTGCAGATTGGCTTGGTTTCAAAGTAAAAGCGGCTGACAAGTATAAGTCAGCCGCTTCCTGCGATAGTGGAGTTGTATAT
>Ga0334884_1001558_pt1 | contig 33285 bp, 25 predicted proteins | sample GraSluR1_MG_7_FD_207215 | JGI IMG/M metagenome (GOLD analysis project Ga0334884, IMG submission 207215) | Sludge microbial communities from methane-producing bioreactor in Wageningen University, Netherlands - Granular Sludge_12_05 R1 | ecosystem: Engineered > Bioreactor > Anaerobic >... | reverse complement strand
GCCTTCCGGCTCGCCGAGTCGGGCTGGAAACTCAGATTATGCATGAACGCATTGATGCCACATCCCGCCGCAGCAAAGCCTCTATCGCTCGCCATAATGCCGTTCTCCCCCCTCCTCCCGTCTCGCCGGTCGTATCGGCGAGTAAGGGAGAGGCGGGTTGGGGGGGTGAGGTGACGTGAGTCGGCGCCCGCCCAGAACCTGCATAATCTGAGTGGAAAGCCCGACCTACGCGTTCACGAACGGCCTGATCGCGACCCCGGAACTTGGTTCATCGGTACAGAAGTCGGTGCATATAGGCATCTAGGGCAGCACGATGGGCCGGAAACCAATGTACTCGTACTGGCTGTCATACATGCGGAAGTTGCGGTTGCCGCAGCGGCAGTCGTACCAGTTCACCGACCATGAGCCTCCGCGTATCACCCGCGAATCGCCGCTGCTGGGGCCGGTCGGGTCCTCCTCCGGGGACTCCTGATAGTAGTCCGCGGCGTAGCGGTCCTCGCACCACTCATTGGCATTGCCGATCATGTCGTACAGGCCGAAGGCGTTGGGCTTGAAGGAGCCCACCGGAGCGGTGGCGGCGTAGCCGTCGTCCACGTCGAAGATGGCGTACTGCCGCCAAACCTTCTGCGCGCTTCGGTCCGGCACATTGGCGTACTGCGCCACCTGCTCGGCCTCATCGCCCCAGAAGTAGCGGGTCTGAGTCCCGGCCCGGCAGGCGTACTCCCACTGGGCCTCCGTGGGAAGCCTGGCCCCCACGCTCTCACAGTAGGCCCCGGCGTCGCGCCAGTTCACTCTCACCGCGGGCTGCTTGTCTCCGTCGAAGGATTGCTTCTCTCGCACCCCACTCTTGTGGCTCTTCTTGAAGGCCCGGTACTGGCTGTTGGTCACCTCGAAGCGGTACATCCAGAAGCCTTTGGTCAGCTTGACCGCATGGACCGGCCCCTCATCGTCGAACCACTCGCGAAGGGCCTGTTCCCCGATCGCGGCCCTCGCCTGTTCGTAGCCCCAGTCGATCTCCTCCGGCGAGCTACCCATCTCGAACTCCCCGGCGGGTACCCACACCATCTCCGCACCGTCCTTGGGATTGACGACGAACCGCTCCGGGTGGGCGATGGCGTCGTCACCCCATCCCAAAGAGGACGGCGTCATACCCGCCTCGAAGGCCGGACCTCGCCGGCCCATGGCCGATTCTATGTCGCCCGCCCACGCCCCCGACAGGACGATGACACTCAGAAGCAAGACAGCAGTGACGGCCCGCATCTGGCAGCCCTCCATTGCGAGCAATCCCCCGGTTGCCCGGATGTGGTGTGGCGAACAGAAGTCCTATTCGTCGGGGGACTTTGGACTCCTGTAACCGTTTGTTCTTGCTGCGTGGAGATACTTCCCGCCGCGAAGTGATATCTCTGCGGTGCGTCTTGGGGGCGGCGGGCCGATAGGGTGTGTGGGCGAACCGGGGACGCCATGACGGGATTGGCGCCCGAAGCGTGTGGGCGCCAATCCCGCCGCGGTCGGAGTGTCGCGTGCCGCGGGGCCGCTCAATCGGCGGGCTCCGCGCCGGTCTGGGGCAGGTACGGAACCGGGTCCAAAAGCAGGTACCTGCGGCCATCCTGGTCCACGATTGCCCCGGCATCGCACCCCACCACTTCCAGCGCCTCCTCGGTATCCAGGTTCAGCTTCTGCTTCAGCACCTCCAGCTCGATGGCCTCTTGCTGCAGGCCACCGACGTTGAGCTTGCTGCTGTGGCGCTCCACCACGTGCCAAACGGCATTGTCCACATCCTCGGGGTCGTTGCGGCCATGAGTGCGTTGCAGATCAACACTGACGGCCCAATGGTCGTGTGCGCGGAATGCCTCGGAAAGCTCGGCACGCGCCTCCGCACCGGCCAGCTCGGCGACTTTGCTCTCCAGGGCATCCTGCAGTAGGTAGGCGAGTTCAACCCAGAACCTGTGAAGATGCTTCATACCGGAAGGAAGCACCGGAGCATCGGCCTTGCGCAGCACCGGTGGCGTGTCTTCGAGCAGGGAGATGATAGACCGTGCCGTGTCGAAGAGCTCCGGGTCCGTCACGGTGATGTAGAGCTCGTCGGCGACGGCCGCAGCGGCCTCCTGCTCGGAGTGCTCGCCCCGGCTGACCAGTACCGCTGCGGCCCGCTCCAGCATCGGGGCGAAGACGTCCTGCACCGTCGCCAGCGCGGCACGTCTTGTCTCCGGCTCGCAGGGCAGGTGGTTCACCAGTGCCAGCAGGTAGTTGAAGATGCTGCGCCGTGTGCCCGAATCGGCATCGGGGTGCGAGACATACCAGCTCAGGTCTTCGACGGATGGAACCGGCGCGACCAAGAAACCCAGCCGTTGATCGGCGAACGTCTCCAGTCTGCTCCACCAGCGGGCGATGGCCTCTAGACGCTCCCGGTCCTCCTCGGGCAGTGCCTCCGGGGCGGCGGTCGGGGCGGTTTCCTTCACAATCAGATAGAGCAGGGCGGTGATCGTCCTCAGCGGATCGTCGTGGGCATCGGTCTCCGAATCGTCCGTCTCGGCCCCTTCCATCCGCAACGCGGCCTGTACGTCCAGAAGTGACCGCCGCGCCTCCGCCGTGCACGCCGCCGCCACTCGATCGACGATCTGGGCAGTGTCGTCGTGCTCGGGAACCCGAGCCTCGGAGGTGTGGCTGTAGGTACCGTAAGCCGCATCCACCACGAGCAGCTCGTATGTCAGCACCTGGTTGAGCAGTTCCGTGGCCAAAGCGCGGTGCGGCTGCTCCGGTGCGCACAGGTCCACCAGCGTGTCTATCAGCGTGGAGGGCAGTAGGTGCAAGACCGTGTAGAAGTCCCAGGCCTCGGCGAACTCCAGGTAGTCGGCGACGAGCGGGGCGAAGCGCTGGAGGTGCTCGTGCACGTCCGGCGTGCTGGTAAGGATACTCCACTGCCACGGCCCATCGCCGGGCACTGAGAGCCGGGGACCGGGGTAGGAGAGAGGAAACCGCCGTTCCACCCCTGCGCGGCGGAAGATCGTGGGATCATCCCGCCAGGAATCGACGGTAGCCAGCCGCTCTGCCGCGTTCAGTCGCATAATGTGGCCGGAGGCCGTGAACTCCTCGATGATGGGAGCCAGGGTCTCGTTGGAGCATCGCCCCAGGGCCAATTGGGCCGCATCTCGGACCGCCGCGTGCGGCGAGACGACGGCGCTCTTGAGGACATCCACGTAAGATTGGGGATCCAGTTCGCCAATGGCCCAGACCACCGAGGCGCCGAGGATCTCATTCCCTGTGGCCATTCGGGTCACCAGAGCGGGGACGTCCTCAGGAACTCCGGCCTCGCCGATGATCCTGGCGGAAACGGCCGCCAACAGGTCATTTGGGCCCTCCAGGTGCTGTCTGGCCTGCTCCATGCACTCTGCGGCATCGATGCAGCGCGCGGCCTCCAGCATGATGGCCTGCTTCATCGGGTCATCGGTCTTGGCCATCGCGGCCTCGATAGCGGGGAGCGCGTCGGTACCGACTGCGATGAGCACCGCCTGGACGTTGTCGTACACCAGCGGGCAGTCGCTGTCCAGACGGCCCAGGACCACAGACAGGTTGGGACTATCCACGACGGGCAGCAGCGCTGACAGCAGCACACACTGCAGGTTGTACTCGGCGAACAGCTTCGCCGCCAAAGGGAACTCTCGCGCGCTAAGTGGGCTCGCCTCGCGGATGACATGGCGAAGAAGCTCAGGAGGGGTCGAACCCACTGAGACCGGGACCAGGTTCCATGTCTGCAGCAGTGCCGGCAGCCTCTTTGGGCCGATAGCACGGAGCAACGCCTTGCGGGCGTGGTGCTCGCGCTGCTGACTGGAACGGAGGGCCGTCGTCACTTCGGCCGCGCTCTGCGAAGCCTTCATTGCGTCGGCCACCGTCTGCCGAAGCTCCGTGTTCCAGACGAAACAACTCCCCAACGGGTGCGGCGTGAGCCCCGGCGTGCCGGGGGGCGGCAAGTAGCTCAACTGAGCCTCTGCCAGTTTCGTTGCGGCCTCCTGCATGTTTTGCAGGCGCGCCGGCCACGGTTCATCGTCACCATCGTCACCATCGTCACCATCGGCGTCCACGCTGTCCGCGGCAGCGCGGCGCGCTTCCCTGATATCTTCGGGGAATCTCAACGGGATAGGCCACCCGGCGGTAAGCATCAGAGGCTCCAGGACCTCCGGGACCGCCATGCGGCGCATTGCCGAGAGGCTCTTCACCTGGAGTTCGACCAGGGCTTCCGTCACCGGGAGTATCCGGTCCGCGATGGGGGTAAGTCTAGACCAGGGGACAAGGTCCATGGCACTGCCCAGCAGCCCGTGTAGCGACTGCGCCAGCGCCCCGCTGGTGCCGTGACTCGAGTTCAGGGCCATCGACGCAGCCACGGAGGTGTGGTGGATTTGCCGGAGGGCAGCGTCGACCGGCGCCTGCATGTCCTCGCCATCGCGGAGAGCCTCGAGAAGAGTATAGGGCAGCTTCGCCATCGCAGGTTGAAGACCCTCGGTGAGCTGTTCCAGCGTCGCCTCGATCACGTGCTCAGGGCAGTCGGGGAGCCATCTGAGCGTGTCGAGGGCGCGCCCACGACGCTGCGGGTCGGGGTCCTCGATGGCGACGACGGCCACGGCGTCGGCGAGCTGGATGAGGCCGTTGTGATTCACGATCCTCAGAGCTGTGTCGCGTTCCCGATCGTCGGATGACTCGAGGGCTCGGCGCAGGCACTCCTCGGCCTCCGGCAGATCCGCTAGACCCTCGATCTCCAGGGCCGCCGACCACACCTCCAGCGGCCGATCCGGGTCCAGGTACGGCACCACCGCGGTCGTCTCGAATTCCTCCCGCGCCGAGATGCCTCCGATCCGGAAGGCGGCCAGGAGTGTCTCGTCGTTCCGTTGCTCCACAATGGCCTCCAGTTCGGAAGCTCGCTGGTGCTCTGAGCGCTGCACCTGGGCTCCCAGCTCACGGAACACGGCGGGGCTGTTGCTGCGGCGCAGCGTCTCGGCAATCGCGTCGATGACGGCGTCCGGGGCGGGCTGCGGCAGGGCTTCGGCCAGGAGGACGCTATCGGGGTGCTGCAGCAGGCCCGCGATCACGCACGACTGAACCTGCTCTCCCAGGTCGGAGAGGGCCGAGCCACAGGCCTCGGCCACCGGTCCGTCGTCGTCGGCGTGGGCTACGAGGTACTCGAAGGCCTCATCCGTGCCCAGCTCGGCGATGGCGCGGGCGTGTGGATAGCAGTCGAGGTAGTAGCACTCGGCGTTGAGTCTGGCGGCCAGATAGTCGAGGGGGGTTTGCACTGGTGAACTCCAAAGAAGACGGTAGATCGGGACTGACCGCCATTATGCACGCCACGCGGTCCGGGCGCAACCTGCCGGAGTCGACAGTGTTGAGTCGACAGTGGGGCGGCGGGCGGTCCGACGGCAAAGTGGCATGGGGCCTGAGAGCCTCGGCGTCGTCCGAACCCCGGCCGGGAAGGTGCTCGCCGGCCTGCGACGGAAAAGTGCACTCATCTGCCGGTCCTGCTGTCCCTGCCGTGATTGATCCTGTTCCAGGCAGGTGGAGGCCGATGCCCGCAAGACTCTGTGTGTCGCTGACGCTTGCCGCGATGACCGTCTTTATCCCGCCGATGGCCTGTGCGCAGGCCGAGCCGGCCAGAGGAGATGCCACCGTGTCTGTCGGCCCCTCGGACGTCGGGTCGCTGTTCCCGTTCATCGAGAGCCAGGCGGTGAAGGCCGATTTCCCCCTGTCCTTTCTGAACGACGAGTTCGCATCGCTGGAGCAGTGGAAGCCACAGGCTCGGGGCAAGCTGCTGGAGCTGCTCCACTACGCCCCGCCTCCCTGCGATCCGCAGGCGGAGGTTGTAGAGCGCGTGGATGAGGACGATTGCATCCGTGAGAAGGTGTACTTCAGCACCACCCCGGACGTGAGGGTCCCGGCCTACGTGCTGATCCCCAAACGCGTGTCATTGCCCGCCCCCGCGGTGGTCGCGCTCCACGACCACGGCGCCTTCTACCTCTGGGGCAAGGAGAAGCTGGTCGAGTCGCCCGACGAGCACCCGGCAATGAAGAGCTTCAAGGAGCAGTACTACTCCGGCAAGAGCATCGCCTCGGAACTGGCCAGACAGGGCTATGTGGTCATCGCCATCGACATGTTCTACTGGGGAGAGCGCCGGATGCTCCTCGACGGCGACCCGGAAGACTGGCGTCGGCGCCCCGCCAACATGCCGACCGAGCGGGCTGTGGCCTTCAACCAGCGCGCGTCGCAGAGCGAACAGCTCGTGGGGAGAACCATCTTCTCCGCGGGGTTCACATGGGCCGGGGTGATCTTCTGGGACGATATCCGCACCGTGGACTATCTGCTCACACGGCCCGAGGTAGACCCAAGCCGTATCGGTTGCGTGGGCCTGTCCGTCGGCGGTCTGCGCTCCTGCCACCTGGCCGCCCTTGACGACCGCATCAAAGCCGCCGTTGTGGTGGGCTGGATGGCCTCGTTCCCCACCCAATTGCATCACCAGATCCGCAATACAGTGGGGCACACGAAGGTGGTGCCGGGCCTGTACAGGTACCTGGACTACCCGGACGTGGCGTCCCTGGCAATGCCTTCGGCGCTGCTGGCGATCAACGGAACCCGGGACGCGCTCTTCAACCTGGAGGGCGTGCGGGCGAGCTTCGCCAAGTTGTCCGCGTGCTATGCCAAGGCCGGCGTGCCGGAGCGCTTCCGCGGCAGTCTCTACGACACCCCCCACGAGTTCAACTCACAGATGCAGACGGAGGCGTGGGAATGGCTGGCGCGGTGGCTCTAGAGTGCGGCCGACGACTCTGCCGTCGCCGGGAACGTGATTCTGAGACCGTCCGCTCCCGGCGAGAGCGGCTCGAGGGATTTCCCGGCATTCGGCGAGGTTCTTCGCTATCTCGTTGCCGAGATTGGCGCTCAGAATGACAGGAGCCCGGCCGGCCAGACCCTTGGGCCGGGCCTCCAGCCGGCCGACACCAGGTCTGGGCGGGCGGACCGTTCCGGAGACCTGAGCTTCCAGGGGCGTCGGGGTGCTTTCCTCTTCCCCTGCCGGTCATCATGTGCTATGAGTCTACCTTGGGGGCCGCCCGGGATCGCCCGAGGGAGCCGCATGCCCGGTCAAGGCACCCTACCGCCGACGACGAGAGGCACCCACTATGCCGAGACAGAGCGTGGCCGCACTTTTCGACGGCCCCGGTCGTCTGAAGCTGAGTGAGATCCAGATCCCGGATCCCGGACCGGGCGAAGTGCTGTTGCAGGTGATGGCCTGCGGCGTGTGCGGCAGCGATCTGCACCAGCTTGAGGGGCGCTGGGAGCAGCCCCCCTTCGCGCCCGGTCACGAGGTGGCCGGGACCATTACCGCCGTCGGTGCGGGCGTCACGGGCCTCGAGATCGGCGCCCGTATGTGTGTGGAGCCCTTCATCTACTGCGGCCGCTGCCGCTATTGCCTCTCGGGCAGGTACTTCCAGTGTCCCCAGATGGGGTTTCTGACCCTCACCGCCCATGGCGGCTTCTGTCGCTACCTGCTCACCCCGGCGTATTCGGTGTACCGTTTGTCGGACAACGTGAGCTTCGAGGTGGGTGCTCTGGCCGAGCCCCTGGCGGTGGCGGTCCACGCCGCCAGGCTGGTCGCGGTCACGGCGGCCGACGGGGTTCTGGTCCTGGGCGCCGGCACCATCGGGCTCATGTGTGTGGCGGCCGCGAGACACCTGGGGGCCCGGCGCGTGTTCGTGACCGCCAGGCACGCCCATCAGGCCGAGGCGGCTCTGATCCTGGGGGCCGAGGCGGCACTGAGCACCGAGACGGAGCAGCTCAGGGCGCAATTGCAGCGGGTACTGCCCGGCGGCCCCGACGTGGTGCTGGAGGCCGTCGGGAGTCAGGCTCGGGCTCTGCAGCAGGCCGTGGAAGTCGCCGGCAAGCTGGGGCGCATTGCGCTCATGGGCGGCAACACGGGCCCGATGAACGGCATCGACTTCGCCCCGGTCATCAGCAAGGAGCTCTCGCTCTACGGGTCGGGATGCTACAGCCAGTTCGGCACGAGCAGGGACTTCTCCATCGCTCTCGACGCCCTCGCGGCGGCTCCGGACACCTTCGAGCGACTCATCACCCACCGCTTCGACCTCGCGCAGGTCCGGGAAGCCTTCGCGGTGGCGCTGGACAAGAACCGAAGCAGGGCGCTCAAAGTGGTGGTCTGCCCATGACGCCCGCGGATCATCCGGGCCTCGTGCTCAGGCCGGCCGACGACGACGAGTGTCCCGAGATCGTGGCCCTGCTCAGGAAGTCCTTTGGGCGGGTCGCCGAGTCACTGGGGATCACACCCCAGTCGCGCCCGGAGTTTCCCGCCTTCGAGACGGTGGAGCGGCTCAGAAGCAAGGCGAGGGCGAACAGGTGGCGGATGTACCTGCTTTTGGAGGATGGTCGCCCGGTGGGCTGTGGTGCCTGTTCCCTGGACCCCGACGAGCCGGAGCTGGGTGGCGTCCATCGCGTCGCCGTCGACCCGGCGTGTCAGGGCAAAGGTTACGGCCTGCGACTGGTACAAGACCTGGAGAATGAGCTCAAACGCATGGGCGCCAGGCGCGTGAGGCTCATGCATACCACGGAGAACGCGGACTTGCACCAGTTCTACCACCGCCTGGGCTATCTCACCGTCCATGTGGACCCCCCACGCGACGGCGGCTTCGGGACGACGTACATGGAGAGGGATCTGTGAGGACGGGCAACGGCGGTGGTGACGGCGGGGAGGACGGCGGGCGGTAGCGGACGGAACGGCGAGGCGGGGAGATCAGCTCATCGCGGCCGGCACACACCAGGAGAGACGCCATGTCCTCGTCATCCACAACTCGCGTCGCCGGGCTGGACATCCCAACCCGCGCGTTCCACACCCTCATCGTGGGCTCGGGCGCGGCGGGCCTCAACTGCGCCGAGCATCTGCACGAGCTGGGGGTGACGGATATCGCCGTCGTTACCTCGCAGCTCGGCGGCGGGACGTCGGCCAACTCCGGCTCGGACAAGCAGACCTACTACAAGATCGGGGTCTTCGGCGACGCCGCCGACAGCCCGCTTGCCTTCGCCCGGACGCTGACCGCGGGCGGCATGTGCCACGGCGACTTGGCCTACATCGAGGCTCTGGGTTCGCTACCGGAGTTCTTCCATCTCGTCCGCAATGGGGTGGGCTTCCCTCACAACGAGTACGGGGCGTACGTGGGGTACAAGACAGACCACGACCCTCTGCAGCGCGCCACCTCGGCGGGACCGAAGACCTCGGTGCAGATGGTGGCGCACAGCCTGGCCAACGTGCGCCGCAATGGCACGGAGATACTGGACGGGCTGGAGGTCATCCGCCTGCTCGTCGACGGCCCCTCGTGGCGGGATCGCCGGGTGGTGGGCGCGCTGGCCGTGGACAAGCATCGCCTGGACGCGCCCATGGCGAGCCTGGTTCTGCTCCGGGCCCACAACACCGTGCTGGCCACCGGGGGACCGGGAGAGATGTACGCGACCTCCGTATACCCTCCGGGGCAGGTGGGCAGCCACGGTCTGGCTCTGGAGATCGGCTGCGCGGCCAACAATCTCACCGAGAGCCAGTTCGGCCTGGCCTCCGTGGGCTTCCGCTGGAATCTGTCCGGAACCTACCAACAGGTGATCCCGTGCTATTTCAGCACCGACGCCGACGGTGGGGATGTGCGGTACTTTCTCAATGACTACTATCCCACCATGCGGCAGGTGGCGAGCAGCATCTTCCTCAAGGGCTACCAGTGGCCCTTCCACGCCGAGCGTCTGCAGGGCTTCGGCTCCTCCCTGGTGGATATCGCGGTGTTCGAGGAGACGCGCCTGGGGCGCCGGGTGTACATGGACTTCACCCGGAATCCGGTCGCCACCGGGGCCATGTCGGCCTTCAGCCTGGAAGACCTGGAGCCCGAGGCGCGGGAGTACCTGGCCAGGTCAGGCGCCGTGCACGAAACGCCCTACCGGCGACTGCAGCATATGAACCCTCTGGCCATCGAGATCTATGAGGAGCACGGTGTCGACCTGCGTGAGCCGCTGGAGGTCGCGGTCTGCTCGCAGCACTGCAATGGCGGGCTGACGGTGGATACATGGTGGCACACCACGGTCCCGGGGCTGTTTGCCATCGGGGAGGTGGCCGGGACGCACGGCGTGCGGCCCGGCGGCAGCGCTCTCAATGCCGGCCAGGTGGGAGGACTGCGGGCGGCGCAGCTCATCGCCCATCGGGCCCGCAGCGGGGAGGAGCCGCTCGCCACCGCCGCGGCCCGGGTGCTCTCGCAGGTCGAGGCCGACGTGGCGAAGCTGCGGCGGTACCTGTCGCCGGGCACCGGCGCTCCTGCGGTCGACGCGGTCCGCGCGGAGATACAGGAGCGCATGAGTGAGCACGGGGCCTTCGTGCGCAGTCCCAAGGGAGTGACCTCGGCGCTTAGCGGCGCCCGCGCTCTGGCGGCCCGGATCGCCGCCGAGGGGCAGAGGCCCGCCTCCACGGCTCAGATCGTGCGCGCCTTTCAAAACGAGCACCTGTGCCGCACCCACATCGCCTTCCTCACCGCCATCAAGGCGCTGTTGGAGCGTGGCGGTGGGTCGCGGGGTGCCTATGTCGTGCTGGACCAGGCCGGTGACCGGGTGGTGCAGACCGCCGCGGGCACCGCCATGCCGCATCGCGGCGAGAACATGGCACTGCGTCGGGAGATCCTGGAGGTGGGTCTGGACGAGGCCGGTCAGTGCACCACGTGGATCACGCCGGTGCGTCCCTTGCCCGCGGACGATTCCTGGTATGAGAGCGTCTGGCGCCTCTGGCGCGACGGCCAGGTCTTCGAGGCCTGATGCCGTCCCCGTCGCCCTTGCCGCCGTTGCCCTTCCCGCCGTTGCCGTCGCCGTTGCCGTTGCCGTTCCTGCCGTTGCCGTTCCTGGGACCGCGGGCGTCCCGCCCGCAGCCGTCGCCGTTCCCGCCGTTGCCGTCGCCGTTCCCGCCGTCCGCCGTTGACTCGCGACTCGCCGACTGCCTCACACGGAGCGCACTCATTGCCATGACCAGAAGCCCTCTCGCCTTCATACTCATGCTGTTTCTCATCCCATGCATCGCTTCAGCCCAGCCGGCGGAGGCGGTGAAGCACTACAAGGAGGGACTGGCGCACAAGCGCGCCGGCAATCTGGAGAAGGCCGCCGCCGGGTTCAGGGCGGCGATCAAGCTCCATGGCAGGTACATGGAGGCCCACTACGCACTGGCCTGGTGCTACCGGGGCCTGGGGCAGGATGACAAGGCCATCGAGGCGTTCCGCGAGGTGATCCGGATCGCGCCGCACAGTCCGGAGTCAATTGAGTCCGCCCGAGCGATCCAGCGCATTCGCCTGGGACCCGGCACGGGGAGACAGGAGGCGCAGGACCGGCTGGCTTTCGCCTCGCAGCGCAATGACAATGTGGACATCTACACCATGGACCTCGCCGGTGGGCGCCTGCTCAGACTCACGACCCACCCGGCCGTGGACAGGAGCCCCGCATGGTCACCGGACGGGCAGCGAGTCGCCTTCGTGTCCGAGCGCGACGGCAACCGGGAGATCTACGTGGTGAACGCCGATGGGGGCGGACTGCAGCGTCTGACCACGGACGACGGCGCCGACGACCATCCCAGGTGGTCCCCGGACGGAGGAACGATCGCCTTCGAGTCCGACCGTGGCGGGAGCATGGACATCTACACCCTCACCGTGCCCGGGGGGGCGCTTCGCCGGGTGACGGCTTCGCCGCAGGACGAATGGGTGGGGGACTGGTCCCCCGACGGCTCCCGCCTCGCCCTGCTTCAGACGCGGGAGGGCGTGCACAAGATCCACGTGATGTCCGCCGATGGGTCGGACATGGTGCCTCTAACCTCCAACGCCATCTCCGAGGGCCGGCCGACCTGGTCCGCGGACGGCCGGTACCTGTACTTCACCTGGTACTTCGAGCGCAATGCCCAGGTGTGCCGGGCCTCCCTGGACGGTCAGAATCTGGCCAACGTCACTCGTAGCCCGTACAACGACGACCTGTGCGATGTGTCCACCGACGGTCGCCGCCTCCTGATCACCTCCGACCGGGACGGGGACAGCGAGCTGTACCTGGTGGAGATGGACACCGGGGCGTCGCGGCGTCTGACGTACAGCCCCGGCTCGGACACCGGAGCCAGGTTCGCCCCGGTGCGACGCTGAAGCGGTGAAGCGTCTGTTTCCGCTCGCCTGAGCAGCCCTGTCGCGAACGAGAGGGTCGGCGGCGATGACGTCGTCGGACGGTCGGGCCGGCGGAACCGCCGTGTAGCCGAAGCCGGGCGGCGTCTGTCGCGGGGGAGAGGGAAGAGGCCGGCGGACCTCCAGACAATGGCGGCCGCCTCGTGCGGGCGACCACCGTCGGGTGGCCGGGAGGCGAAAGCACCGGGGACGTTTGGGTGACAGACGCGAGCGCGAAGCGGCCCCGGCCACGTGCGACGCCGCTTTCGCGGGACGCATCCTCGCGTCGGCTGCTGACGCATATCACGATGCAAAAAGGATGTGCTCACCTTGGCGCACGCTTCCACTGCTTCCGAGACACGGCCACATGGTGTTTCAGGGCGAGCGTCGGTTCTGCAGCGGGCGTATACCGTCTTCACGGTCGCCCTGTGTTGTGCCACGGCATTCTCTGATCCGGTGCGTATCGCGGCCATCAACATCGAGGGCAATGAGGCCATCTCCCTGCAGCAGGTGCTGGATACCATCGCCGAGGCGGTGGTGGTCGGGGCGGAGGTGGAGGACCTCGATGCCTGTCTGGCGCAGGTCACTCGCCTGCTTGAGGAGCACGGACGCTTCAGCAAGGTGGATGTGAAGGCCCGGCCGGCCCCGGGAGGACAGGAAATCCTCATCGGCCTGGCGGAGTACAAGGTCATCGCGGCGGTGGACTTCACAGGCAACACGGTCTTGTCCGCCCACAAACTCAGCACGGCGACCCTCCTGCGCCCGGGGCTGCTGCTCAAGCCGCAGGCGCTCACAGCAGCCGTGGAGCGCATCGAGGCGGCCTACGAGGACGCGGGGGCCTCCGCTTTCGTCACCGACGTGAATGTCACCGACAATGCCGAGATCACCTTCGTGATCAGGGAGCGCACCATCGAGCGGTTTGTGTGTGAGGGGCTGCAGGTTCTGACCTGCGAAGAGGTGCGGGAGGTGGTCGGGGTCACGGAGGGTGCACCGCTGCTGAGCAAAGCGCTGACGGAGGGCCTCAAGCGCCTCAAGAGCACAGGTTGGTTCGATGAGGTCGGCCTCGCCATGGAACCGGGGGAGAAAGACCCGGAGGCCGGGATCGTCGTGGCGGTGGCCGTCAAGGAGAGTGAGGGCATCGTCGATCGGGCCGTGGGGCACCCTCTGGAGAGTATCGACAAGGCGAAGCTGCGGGAGGACGTGGCGGTCCCCACGGTCTTGGTGGCGTACGAGGTGTCCATGCGGATCAACGACTATCTACTGGACGTGGAGGGCGAGCTCGCCGCCACTTTGGAGCGCCTGTCGGCGGCGGCGCAGGCCGTGGACCGGGAGGCCGGCGGCGCAGACCAGGCGGCGATCCTGCTGGAGTACGGTCTTGCTCTCGACGCTGCCAACCGCGGACGGGAGTCCGACCGGCAGTGCGCGGCCGCGGCGGAGATGTACCGGCGTCTGCTGGCCGCCGAACCGGCCAACAGCGACCTGGCCACGGGCCTGGGGCGCTGCCTCACCGCCACCGGTGAGTACGAGGAGGCGCTGGAGGCTCTCGCCAGGGCCATTGAGCTGGACCCCGGACGCTGGGAACCGCGGGTGCATTATGCCTGGTGCGCCTCGTACCGCGTGATGCGGGAGCACCTTTCGGCGGCGGTGCTCGCGGGAGCCTCGGGAGACGGCATGCCTCTTGTCCCCACGACCCGGGCCGCCATCGAGCTCTCCTCGTGGCCCCGGCTCAAGGAAGCGCTGCTGGCGGCCATCGGCGCCGAGGGGGAGCCTGATGAGCTGACGCGGCTGGCCCGCGAGGCCAACGCGCAGTTGCAGCAGGCCAGGCGGCTGGCCCCCGAAAGCGGCATGCCGCTGCGTGCCATGTACGGCCTGCTGACGGCCGGCATCGTCGGCTCCGGCGTCCTGAAGGATCGCCCCGGCGAGTGGTGGGACGCCGTCACGCGCGACGCCGAGGAGTTCCACGCCGGGCTGGGCGCCCTCGTTGAGACCGACGTCGGCGTGGCCCTGCTCGCAACGTTCTTCCGCAGTTTCCGAGCGATGCTGCTGCTCATGGGGTATGAGAACGTCACCGAGGCCGACCAGGAGATCATTGACGAGTTCCGCCTGTTGGCCGCCCGCCTCGAAGCCATCTCCGAGAAGTGGCCCCAGGCCCGGGGCGCCGCCGGCGGCATGCTGGGCATGCTGCAGCTTCTGGCCGGTGAGAGGGAGATGGCGACGGCGACCTTCGAGACAGCCCTTCGGGTCAACCCATATGACCGCCAGACCTACAGCGCGCTGCTGGGAGGTGCGCTTCTGGCCGAAAACTTCGAGGAGGCCGAGCGCATCGTGCGCCGCCGCCTGGCGGCCACTCCTGCCGCCGAGGACTACATCCTCCTGGGCAAGACGCTCGATCTCCAGGGGAAGGATGACGCGACCGTCCTGGAGCAGTTCAGGACGGCGATCGTTGAGTACCCGGAGGACCCCATCGGGTATGTGGCGACGGCCGGGTGGCTGCTTTCCATGGGCGGCGATGATGCCGAAGCGGCGGCGGTGCTGGATAAGGGGCTGGCGCTGGATCCCCGGAACGCCCGTGGCCACGCCGTCCGGGCCGCGCTGGCGCTGCTGAACGACGATAGACAGCAGGCGGCCGAGGCGCTGGCGAGGGCACTGCGCGCGGACCCCAAGGAAGATCTGGTCAAGAAGCTGCGCCGGGAGTACTTCACGGCCCCGGAGAGCGACATTCCGTAGGGCTGTCACCCGGGCTCTGGCATCCGGCGGCAGCTCGGCAGGCTCGGCCATGTCCGGTGACCGTAGGGCGCGGAGTGGCGGACGGCGAGCCGGCACGCACCGGGAGTGGTGTTCCCGGCGGGATGAAGCTCAGATCATGCAGGTTCTGGGCGGGCGCCGACTCACGTCGCCTCACCCCCCCAACCCCCCTCTCCCTTACTCGCCGATACGACCGGCGAGACGGGAGGAGGGGGGAGAACGGCATTATGGCGAGCGATAGAGGCCTCACCATGGCGGGATGTAGCCTGAATGCGTTCATGCATAATGTGAGTGAAGGAGGGCTCGCCGCCCTTCTTGCACAAAGCAGATGCCGCCCCCGGTGTGCGGGGGCCAGGCAAGCTCCTGACCCGGTGTTGCCCGCGGTTGACAACCGTGTGCCACTGCCATATAATCTATCGTCCGTGGGGGTGTTCGTGGGCCGGAACGCCGCCTGAACGCGGGCGGCGTTTTTGTATTGCGGCCCCGTGTGCGCCGCAGCGGCGGCGATGGTGCTGCCACTTCTACCGATGAAGGGTTCGCGACGGTATCCATGTTCGAGTCCCTGACCGAAAGGCTACAAGGCGCTTTCCGTCGACTGAGTGGGCGAGGCAAGCTCGGTCCGAAGGATGTGCGTGAAGGGCTCAAGGAGATCCGCCTGGCCCTGCTTGAGGCCGACGTTCACTATAACGTCGTCAAGGACTTCCTCAGGGACGTTCAGAACGACGCGTTGGGCGAGGACGTTCTGAAGGGGCTCAATCCGGCCCAGCAGATCGTGAAGATCGTCCACGATCATCTGGTACACCTTCTGGGCGATGCCGCGGTCCCCGTGCGCCGGGCCAGTCAGGCGCCCACCGTGCTCATGCTGTGCGGCCTGCAGGGGTCCGGCAAGACGACCACGTCCGGCAAGCTGGCGACACATTACAGGGCGCAGGGGGCAAGACCCCTGCTGTGCGCCACCGATGTCTACCGCCCGGCGGCCATCGAGCAGTTGCGTCAGGTGGCCGAGCAGGTGGGGGCCGAATTCTTCTCGATGGGCGAGAACAGCCCCGTGGACATCGCCAGGGCCGCCTATGCCCACGCCCGGTCCCGCGGGCTGGACCCGCTGATTATCGACACCGCCGGTCGCCTGCAGGTCGACGAGGCCATGATGCAGGAGGCCGCTGACATAGAGGCCTGCTTCTCCGAGGTGGAGACGCTCCTGGTGGTCGACTCCATGACCGGCCAGGACGCCGTCAACGTCGGCCAGGGGTTCTCCGACAAACTCCACCTCGATGGTGTCATCCTCACCAAGCTGGACAGCGACGCCCGAGGCGGTGCGGCGCTGTCCGTACGCGCCGTCACAGGTGTTCCCGTCAAGTTCGTCACCGTCAGCGAGCGTATGGACGGGCTAGAGGTCTTCCATCCCGACCGCATGGCACAGCGGATTCTGGGCATGGGCGATGTGCTCACCCTCATCGAGAGGGCCCAGGCCGCCGTGGATTCCGAGGAGGCCGCCAAGCTTCAGGAGAAGCTGCTGCGCGCCGAGTTCGACCTGGAAGACTTCCGCAAGCACCTCAAACGCGTACGGAGCATGGGGCCGCTGGATCAGATCGTGAAGATGCTGCCGGGTGCCTCCGACCTCGCCGGCATGATGCCCGACGAGTTCGACGAGAAGGAACTGGACATGGTGGACGCCATCATCAACTCCATGACCATGGATGAGCGTCACTATCCGGACCTCATCAACGCCAGCCGCAAGCGGCGTATCGCCCGAGGCAGTGGCACCAGCACGCAGGAAGTCAGTATCGTGCTCAAGGAGTACCGCCAGCTCTCCCAGATGATGGGAGCGATGGCCAAGGGCAAGGAGATCAACATCGGGGGACTTCGGTTCCGCCGATGACACCGACTTTGTTCGCTTGGTAAACGCGAAGGGAGACCACAGGCTTGGCGACGCGAATCCGTCTCAAGAGGACAGGCGCAAAGCACAACGCTCAGTACCGCATCGTGATCATGGACCAGCGGCGGCCCCGGGATGGCCGCACCGTGGAGGAGATCGGCTACTACGATCCCAACCCGGACCCGGCAACGATCTCGGTGAAGAAGGATCGCGCTCTGTACTGGCTCGGTGTGGGAGCGATCCCGTCCGATACAGTCAGTAGCCTGCTCAAGCGCGCCGGCGTGTTCGATGCCGATGCCCCCGCAGCCGCGGAGACTCCGGCCGCCGAGGCCCCTCAGGCCGCGGAGACAGAGCAGTCCTAGCCGGCCCGTCACCACGGGTCGAAGCCGACCCGGGCAGCAGTGGCCCGATGCGGTGCATCCCATCGCGGGCGACAGCCGTATAGTTACGCGTGCCGGCGTCGCCCCGTCCGAGGAGGCGCGCGATGCAAAAGCTCGTACAGTACATCGTCGAGAAGCTCGTGGACAATCCAGAGGCCGTGGAAGTCTCGGTTGTTGACGGCCCCAGGTCTGTGTCCTACGAGATATCCGTCGCCGATGAGGACTTGGGTAAGGTCATCGGGCGTGGCGGCCGTATCGCCAACGCGTTGCGGACGATCGTCCGTTCCGTGCCCACTGAGGACGGCCGCAGACACTCGGTGGAGATCTCGTCCTAGCTCCACAGCCGCTCGCGGCCGTCGGGTGAGCCGGCGGTCACCGCCGGTACAATCCCGGGTCCGCCCGCCCGGGTCCTACCGCGGGCGGCCGCCCCTGACCCACCAGACCATCAATTCGGCCCGTAGTGCCGGGAGGCGTTGGTATGTCGTCTGTCATGATCAAGCGCAATGTTGTGCTCAGGTCCATCGTCACGGAGAACCTGCGGCACGACCTGAGTCAGCAGTTGCAGGCCGCGGCCGAGGAGATGGACCGCCGCATGAGTGAGATGGACGCCCAGACCAGGGCCTACATCACCGACCTGCAGCGCAACAACCTGCAGCAGGCAATGGCCGTCCGCAAGCAGATCGAGGCCGAGAAGAAGCGGCAGCAGGACATGCGCGACGCCATGCTGGAGCGCAAGGCCGCCGTGGAGGAGCTCGAGGACGGCACCGAGGTCACCCGCGGAACGCTGGAGAGCTTCGTCGAGGTCAAGGTGGGCGACAACCTGCGCGCCATCCTCGGCGGCGTACAGATCGTCACCAAGGACGACCAGGTCATCGAGATCCGTGAGGGCGACCCGGCGCTGTCGCTGGATGAGGCCGTCGGGCAGCTCATGCAGGAAGAGTCACAGGAGTAGGCAACCTTGATGATCGCCATAGGGGAGATCGTCGCGGCGCACGGGCTGCGCGGAGAGGTCAGGGTTCAGCCGCACACCGACTTCCCCGAGCGGTTCCACGACCTGGAGACCGTCTGGCTCATCCTGCCCAACGGGAACAAGCGCCTGTACCACGTGCATTGCGTCAAGATGCACGAGACCAAGCAACTGGTGATCCTGCAGTTTGACGAGGTGCGGGGCCAGGCGAAGGCCAAAAGCCTCGTGGGCGCCGTGCTCCAGGTGGATGACGAGCAGGCCGTGTCCTTGCCCGAGGGCACGTACTTCGAGCACGACATCATCGGTCTGCAGGTCACTACCACCGACGGGCGCCATCTGGGGCCGGTCACGGAGATCCTTCACACAGGCGCCAATGACGTCTATGTCACCGACGGCGCCCTGATACCGGCCATCGCCGATGTCATCCGGGAGATCGACATCGCCGGCGGACGCATCCTGGTGGAAGCCATACCGGGACTCATCGAAGAATGATGCGCATCGATGTGGTCACCATCTTCCCCGATTTCTTCTCCGGCCCACTGGACGTGAGCATCACGGGGCGCGCCCGGAAGACGGGGATCGTGGAAGTCACCGCCCACGACCTGCGTGGTTTCACCGACGACCCTCACCGTACCGTGGACGACACTCCCTACGGTGGCGGGGCCGGGATGGTCATGAAGCCGGAACCGCTGTTCCGCGCGGTGGAGGCGGTGCGCCGTGAACCCGCGGTACCGGTGGTCCTACTCACCCCGCAGGGCGAGCGACTGCGGCAGGAGAGAGTCGCCGCCCTTGCCCGAGAGCCGCAGCTCATCCTCATCTGCGGGCGGTACGAAGGCGTCGACGAGAGGGTCAGGGAAGCCCTCGTCACCGACGAGGTCTCTCTGGGGGATTTTGTGCTCAGCGGCGGAGAGCTGGCGGCCCTCGTTCTGATAGACGCCGTCATCCGTCTGCTCCCCGGGGCCCTTGGGAATGAGACCTCGGCGGTGACGGAGTCTTTCGCAGGCAGTCTGCTGGAGCACCCGCACTACACCAGGCCGGCGGTGTTCCGCGACATGCCCGTGCCCACCGCCCTGTCCGAGGGCGACCATGCCCAGGTAGACCTGTGGCGCAAGCGTGAGTCATTGCGCCGCACTCTGCTCAGACGCCCCGAGCTACTGGCGGAGGCCGATCTGACGCCGGCGGAGTTGACGCTGCTGGCCGAGTTGACGGAGCAGTAGGCCGACGGTCGCGATTAGGTATCCCAGGTCTTGCCGTCCGCGGCGCAGCGGCCCGCCACCAGGGGCCGCCTCCGGCGCCGGGGCACCGAGTCAGCACCACAACACGTCGAGTGAGGAATAGTCTGATGCAGCAGCTCCTGAAAGAAGTGCAGAGCAAGTACATGAAGAAGCGCACCCCGGACTGCCGGCCGGGCGACACCGTGCGCGTGATGGTGAAGGTCACCGAGGGCACGGGTAAGGAAGAGCGCACCCGCCTGCAGGCCTTCGAGGGCGTCGTCATCGGACTGCAGGGCGGCGGCATCGACGAGGCCATCCGGGTCCGGCGTGTCACCCACGGCGTGGGCATCGAGCGCCTCTTCCCGGTGCACTCGCCGATCGTCGATGACGTGCAGATCGTCCGCCACGGCAGGGTCCGGCGCGCGAAGCTCTACTATCTGCGCGACCGGGTCGGGCGCAAGGCCCGCGTGCGCGAGCAGGTCCGCGATGTGGTCCTGGCCCGCGAGAAGGTGGCCCGCGAGCGCGATGCCGCCGCAGCCGCCGCCGAGGCGGCAGAGGCAGCAGAGGCAGCAGAGGCAGCGGCCGCGCAGGAACCCGCGGAGGGGTCCGGCGAGTAGTCCTCCGCGCGGGGCCGCGACGAACAGGGCACGCCGCCCGGGCGTCCGAGAATCGGGCGCAGGGCACTTCAGGCCGCGCCTGAGGAGCGACACGCATGTACGCATTCGAGAATACCTGGAGCATCGTGGGCCTTGTGGGCGTCATTGTCCTCGCCCGTGCGGTGGCTGCCCACCTGCAGTCACTTAGGGCCCATCGCGAGGCGGTGCTGGAGTTCGTGGACTCCGCGCTCATCGCCGTGCTGCTGGTGTTCTGCATCCTGCGGCCCTTCGTCGTCCAGGCCTTCTACATCCCCTCGGGGTCCATGGAACCCACGCTGCAGGAAAACGACCGGATACTGGTCAACAAGTTCCTGTACTACTTCAAGCCGCCGCAGGTGGGCGATATCGTCGTATTCGATGCCCCTTTGGCGGCCGACCCGAGCCTTGCCAAGCGCAAGCTGGACTTCATCAAGCGCGTCGTCGGCGGGCCCGGAGACCGCATCAAGGTCATTGACCGGTCCCTGTACCGCAACGGTGCGCCGGTGACGGAGCCCTACATCAAGGACCCTCCGGTCTACACGTGGCCGGAAGGGGCGGAGAGCGGCGAGGAATGGGTGGTTCCGCAGGGGCACGTGCTCGTATTCGGTGATAATCGAAACAACTCCAACGACGGCCACCGCTGGGGGACTTTGGAGCCCAACGGGGTCTTCCATCCGGAGCCGTTCCTCCCCATCCCGAACGTGCGGGGAAAGGCGATGCTGATCTTCTACCCGCCGCAGAGAGTGGGGCTGTTGCACTAGAAGTCCGGCCGGAAACCCCACCTTCGCCGGGAATGTCATTGCCAGAGCGTCCGCTCCCGAGGGGAGCAGCTCGAGGGGTCTCCTGGGGTATCGCGAGATCCTTCGCTATCTTCTGCGCGAGGTTGGCGCTCAGGATGACATAGGCCGGGGCAGCCGGACTTCTCGGCCGGACTGCCGGAGGTGTGGCCCAGAACCTCGCCTTCGCGGGGAATGCCCTTCCTAGGGCGTCCGCTTCCGGCAGGAGCGGCTCGAGGAATCTCCTTGGGCACAGCGAGATCCTTCGCTATCCCGCCCAGCGGGTCAGCGAGGGGCCTCGTGGAATGCCGGGGGATTCTCCGGGCCACGCGACGAACTTGTACACACAGCCGATGACCAGAGTATCCCGGGCGATCCATCTTGTGTGGGTCGCCCGAATGCTATCCGGATCCGTACCTCACGGCCGGATGGAGCAGATGACTCCAATGGGCAAGTCCAGCAAGAGCGAGCCGTCGCATGTGGTGGCCACCAACCGTCGCGCCCGGCACGATTACTTCGTGGAGCAGTCGCTGGAAGCCGGGATCATGCTGCAGGGAGCCGAGGTGAAGTCGGTGCGTGCCCACCACGTGAGCATCACCGAGGCCTACGCCACTGTAGCCGGGGGCGAGGTGTGGTTGCACGGCATGAGGATCTCGCCTTACGAGCCGGCCCGGGAGAACCCTGAGCCCACTCGTGACCGCAAGCTGCTCCTGAAGGCCCAGGAGATCAGCAGACTCGATAGGGCCGTCAAGGAGAAGGGCGTCACGCTCATCCCGCTGCGGATGTACTTCAGTGACCGGGGCTATGCCAAGATCGAGTTGGGCCTTTGTCGTGGCAAGCGACAGTATGACAAGCGCGAGGCCATCGCCGAGCGGGATTTCGAGCGCCGAGCGCAGCGCGCAATGGCCGAGCGAGAGCAGGGGCGCTGAGGCCTCGGCCTGTCGCCATCTACTGTGAGCGGTGCCGTCGGCGTCGGTATGTCTCTGCCGCATCACCCGGAGGTGATCTGCGCCATGACCGCACGTGAGCGTTACCTGGCCACCCTCAGCTTCCGCCCCACCGACAAACCCTTTCTTCAGGCCGTGGGGGGCTGGGCCGAGACTGCGGAGCGCTGGCGGGCCGAGGGTTGGGACGGCACGCCGCTGCGCCTGCTCTTCAACACCGACGTCATCCTCGGCACAGGCGTCTACTACGGCCCCACCCCTCCGTTTGAGTATCAGGTGCTGGAGGAAGACGACAAGACCCGCGTGTACGTGAATCACGAGGGTATCGTGATGCGCGAGTTCAAGGACTATCACGGCAACTCATCGATGCCCCAGTTCGTGCGCTTCCCGGTTCAGGAGGCCGAGGACTTTGAGCGTCTCTGCAACCGGCGCCTGCAAAGCCCCCTGGCCGATCGCGTCCCCGAGAACTGGGACGATCGAGTACGGTCGTTCGCGGATCGCACCGATCCTTTGATGAACTTCGCCGACCGCTGGGGGGGCTTCTTCGGGCCCCTGAGGAACCTGATGGGCGTCGAGAACCTGTGCATCGCCTTCTACGACCAGCCCCGCCTGGTGGAGCGGATGATGGACCAGCGTGTGGAGGCGATCATGGCGATCACCGAGCCTCTGCTGGAGCAAGTGGAGATCGACACCTTCGGGTTCTGGGAGGATATGGCTTTCAAGACCGCCTCGCTTCTGGGGCCGGAGCTGTTCTCACGGTACATGGTGCCGCGCTACGCCAGGGTCACCGAGTGGTTGCGCTCCAAAGGCGTCAAGCATGTGGGCGTGGATAGCGATGGCAACGTGGATGAGCTCATCCCGCTATGGCTGGAGGCCGGCCTCGATCTCATCTGGCCCTTCGAGGTTGCCGCGGGCATGGACGTCGTGGCGGTACGCAAGCAGTACGGCAGAGGTCTGAGCATGCTGGGGGGCATTGACAAGCGGGCCGTCGCCATCGGGGGGCAGGCGATGCGCGACGAGGTGGACCGCGTGATGCCGGTGGTGGAGGAAGGGGGCTACATCCCTGAGCTGGACCACAGCGCCCCTCCGGACATCTCCTGGGACAACATGTGCCGCTACATGGAGTACCTCAACCTTCGCCTCGGCCGGGGATAGGTCCGGCTGCGGAGCCGGAATCAGCCACCGGCGCTGCGCTGTGTCCAGACCACGCGGGGGACCCCACCCAGGTCGGCCCGCACCTGCACTGCCCAGCCTCTGAAGTGGTCGGCCATCATCCGCGCCACCTCTTCCGCCTGCCCGATCCCGACCTCCAGGGCCAGCAGACGCAGTGCCGGCAGATCGACGGCCTGCCGGAGGAGCCGCCGGAAAGCGTCAAGGCCGTCGGGGCCACCGTCCAGCGCGATCCGGGGCTCATGCCGACTGACTTCCGGCTCCAGGCCCGCAAGCTCTCCGGCCGGGACATACGGCGGATTGGACACCACCGCCACCACATCGGCCGCCAAACCCGCGTGCAGGACGGGACACAGGAAGGCTCCGCACAGGGGTCTCACCTGCTCCCGGACCCCGTTTGCTCTCGCGTTCTCCGTCGCCAGCGCCAATGCGTCCGGCGATATGTCGGTCAGCAGCACCGTGCTGTGGGGCAGTATGCGTGCCAGTGAGACGCCGATGCAGCCCGTTCCGGTACCGACATCCACGATCGTCGGCCTGTCCGGGGCGAAGGCGGATAGCAGGTGGGCGGCCAGCAAGACGAGGGTCTCCGTGTCGGGGCGCGGCACCAGCGCCCTCGGGTCGCAGCGGAAGCGAAAGCCCATGAACTCGGTGTCGCCGGTGATGTAGGCCAACGGCTCTCTGGCGACCCGGCGCGAGACGGCGGCCGCGTACACCTCCGCGGAGTCGGCAGGGATGGTCTCGCGAGAGCGAAGGGGGAGTGTGGCGGGGGAGAGCCCCAGCGCGTGGGCCATGAGCAGACGGGCATCGACCCGTGCGGCGTCTATGCCCGCCGCGGTCAGCCGGCCCTCGCCACGGCGGCAGGCCTCGGCGACGGTCATCAGCCTTCGGCCAGCTCCTTGAGGCGGTCGGCATGCTCGGCCTCGGCCAGGGCCTCGAACAGCGTATCGAGCTCGCCGCCCATCAGGGCCGGGAGGTTGTGGAGGGTCAGGCCGATGCGGTGGTCGGTCATGCGGTCCTGTGGCACGTTATAGGTGCGTATCTTCTCACTGCGGTCGCCGCTCTTGACCTGTTCGCGCCGAACCGCCGCCGCCTCCGCCTGCTGTTTCTCCAGCTCGATCTCGTACAGCCTCGAGCGCAGGAGACGCACGGCCTGCTCGCGATTCTGGTGCTGGCTGCGCTGACTGGAGGAAACCACGGAGAGCCCGCTGGGGATGTGGGTCACCCGGACGGCGGTCTCGTTCTTCTGCATGTGCTGTCCGCCGGGCCCACCGGCGCGGAAGTTCTCCATCCTCAGGTCTGCGGCGGGGATGTCGAAGTCTACCTCCTCGGCTTCCGGAAGCACGATGACACTGGCGGCGGAGGTGTGGATGCGGCCCTGCGATTCGGTCTTGGGAACCCGCTGCACGCGGTGCACGCCACTCTCGTGCTTGAAGGTCCCGTAGGCATTGCGGCCCTCGAGGATGAACGCGATCTCCTTGTAGCCGCCCATCTCCGACTCGCTTTGATCGGTGACCTCGAGCTTCCAGCCCGCCCGCTCGGCGTAGCCGGCATACATCGTGAACAGGTCGCCGGCGAAGATGGCGGCCTCCTCGCCCCCCGTCCCCGCACGGACCTCGATGATGGCGTTCTTCTCATCCACGGGGTCCTTGGGGAGCAGTTGCCGCAGCAGTTTGGCCTCGAGGTCCTGCAGCCGCTCTGCGGCATCGTCCGCCTCGGCCTGGAGGTACTCTTTCATCTCGTCGTCGTCGGCTTCGACCAGGAGCGCCTGGGCGTCTGAGTGGTCGCTCTCGGCCTGACAGTAGTCGTGCCAGAGCGCCACGGCGCTCTCGAGGTCCGAGTGGCGCCGTGCCAGGTCGCGGAACTGGTTCTGATCGGAGATCACGGTCGGATCGCTGAGCTTGAGCCCGATCTCGTGCAGCTCCGCCTCCATCTTCTCGAACGGCGTCTTGAAGTCCATATTCCCTCGGCCCTGGTCCTTTGCGTGCCGTCAGGCCCCTTGAGCCCCTGTAGTGCGGTGGGCGGCGGCCTGCGCTATCCCTCTGTCTGTCCGTCCGCGGCGACGGGCGGCTGCTCCGCCGTCTGGGCCTGCAGAGGCAGCGGCAGCTTCCTCGCCGGGGTGATCCCGTCCGGCAGCGACACCTCCGGAGCCACAGCGGCCAGCGCCTGGATGGCAACCTCCACCTGCTGCGCATCGGGCCTGCGGGTGGTGAGAAGCTGCATCAGCATCCCGGGAGCGGCCAGGAACCGTGAGAAAGCGCTGTCACGGTGCCGCCCCGCCCAGCGGATGATCTCGTAGGCGATGCCGGCGACGATGGGCAAGAGGGCCAGGCGGATCAACATGCGCAGCCACAGCACCGGCCATCCGAAGAAGCAGCCCAGGATGATCTTGACGACGATGACGACAAGGAGGAACGCGGTGCCACAGCGGGGGTGCAGGGCGCTGTAGCGCAGACAGTTCGCCACCGTCACCGGCTCGCCGGACTCATAGCAGTTGATCGTGGCGTGTTCGGCCCCGTGGTTCTGGAATACCCGGCGCACGTACTGCATCATGCTGATGCCCAGGACATAGAGCACCAGGACGAGCAGGCGAACGCCTCCCTCGACCACATTGCGCACCACATCCTGCCCGTAAGTGCCGCCCTCGGCCGGCTTGTGCATGAGCAGCCCCACCAGCCATGTGGGCAACAGAACGAACAGCCCGATGGCGATGGCGGTGCCGAGGGCCGCGGTCAGGCCCATGAGGACCGGTCCCAGCCCCGCCGGCTCTGGCTGCTCGGCCGCCGGCTCCTCGGAGTCGGCAGGGCTGCCGGGAGGCTCCTGGGCGGCCTGCGCCTTGGCCTCCTCGGCCAGGCGGACCTGCTCCTCCTGGGCGAGAACGTCGGCGGAGAACTGCAGGCCCGCGAACCCCAGGACGAGACCCTCGATCATCGAGACATTGCCACGGATCAGCGGCCACTTGGCCCATGGGTGCTTGTCGGAGAAGCTCTCAATGGACTTCTCGCCGAGGACGACTTCATCGTCGGCGCGGCGCACGGCCACGGCGTACCTGTCGGTGCCGCGCATCATCACGCCCTCGATGACCGCCTGGCCACCGTAGAAGTGCTTTCCCTCGTCAGTCCGGCAACTGGGCTTCTCTGGCATGGTGGTAGCTCCGCATCTGGTGACCGGCGTCCCTGTGCACCAAGACGACTGAGGCCCAGGTGTCACCAATCGGTGCCTGGGCCCCACAAACGGCAGCGACGCGGCGGCTAACCGTTGTCCTTGGAGTACCGATCCTGGAGGCCGTAGCGCTTGATGAAGCGCTCCACGCGTCCCTCAGTGTCGACGATCTTCTGAGTGCCGGTAAAGAACGGATGGCACTTGCTGCAGATCTCGATCTTGAGCTCCGGCTTGGTAGACCTGGTCTTGAAGGTCTCGCCGCAGGCGCAGGTCACGGTTGTTTCAACGTATTCGGGATGGATGCCCTTCTTCATCGGCCTAACTCTCCTCTATGCGCCACTTCTCAGACGGCCCGCCATCAGGCGACGAAAGAGTATACCATGACCGGCAAGCCGGCGCAATACCATCTTGCGCACTCGCGCACTCTGCGCCCCCCGAGGACGGCGGAGAACACAGAGAACGCCGGACAACGACTCCAAGCGCGGTCCTCTCGTCTGGCGGGACGGTTGCCGCCGTTGACGCCGTTGACGTTGACTCGCGACTCGCCGACTCGTGACTCGGGTTCTGGGTCTAGACCCAGAACGCGTACGTGTTAATCTGGAAGATCACCCCGATGAGCGTCCAGATGCTTCCGACGACGAACTCGCCCAGCACAAGGCCCAAAGCGACCGGGATCGCCTGCTGGAAGATCTTGAACCCGCCGTAGCGGAGCATGATGAGCTTGGCCAGCCAGGCGATGAAGATCGGCAGCCACAGGCAGTTCATGGACCAGCTACTGGAGATGGCGTACCCGACAGGGTGGAACGGCCACCACACGAAGTTGACCCGCAGGACCATCAGGAGCAGAGCGAACAGGATCCCCACGCCGTAGGCGCCTACCTGCGGCCAGCGGGTGGAGAAGGGGTTCATGAGCCAGCCGGCCAGGCGCTGATAGGGCTCGCGGCCGAAGGCGTTGATGGCCGCGGGGTTCATCTTCGCGGCGATGCCGTAGACGTAGTAGCAGTGTATCTGGGCCCAGAAGGCGGCGAAGACGCCCAGCCAGGTGGCGACCATCAGCGCCGCGGCCATGTGCCGATTGGGGATACCGGCGGTCTCGCCGATCTTGAACGCCTCAAGCTGGATCGGCATCGGGTGTGCGCGGTAGGCGCGGTTGAACCAGTAGGTCATCTCCAGCACGGTGAGCTGCCGCGGATTGAGCACCGCGTTGTCGGTGCCCAGGATGTTGGTGAGTATCAGGTCCGGGCCGCCGTTGTGCAGGTCATGGGCCGGGGGCCCCAGTTCGGCGCGGACCCGCGTAACGGTCAGGGAGATCATGAAGTAGATGACGAACACAAGGCCCGCGATCCATACCCACATCCCCATGCGCATGGCGAAGATCGCCAGGAAGGCCGCCCCGATGATGAGAATCCACAGTGCCAGCGAGTACCGCATGGGCTCGTGTTCATCGCTGACGCGCCGGCTGCGGGGAGGGACCAGCACACTGTGTACCACGGCGGCGATGTGGTCCCTGGCCATCCACAGGGCGAAGATACACAGACCCAGGTAGGCTCCGGAAGACTGCTCATTGACGTACGGGAAGCCGGGGATACGGCTGAGGCCGATCAGCGACGAGACCAGTGCCTGCCCCTTCCAGAAGACGTAGAAGAACCAGCAGGAGAAGGCGAGATCCAGCGGCAACAGCATGCCCAGACCGATGGCGAAGGGGTAGAACGAAATCCGGGTCCCGCCCAATGCGCCCCAGGGGTGTCCGCGGAACAGGGTGCTCATGTACGCGTCGTAGTGCACTACCCGCAGCTTGATAAGAGGCACGGCGGGCCACAGCTCGTGGAACCCGTTGAGCAGGTCCAGGGCCGCCGCGACGGCGAAGCCGATCCACAGCATCTTGTTGCGGAGCAGCGGCACCCCCTGCTTGGTGAGCTCCAGGGGCATGTGGGTGATGGGATAGGTCAGCTTCTCGCGCTCGATCCATCTCTTGCGCAGGATCGAGTTCATCGCCAGCATCATGGTCGTCAGGACGCCCAGCAGAGCGCCCCAGTTGGCCACAGGGACGGCCCAGGCCAGCAGGCGGGCCCTGGTGTAGAGCGTGGTGCCGCCGTCGAAGGCCGGCTCGTAGATGGCCGGGTCGCTGATGGTCAGGTGCGGGGGCAGGTACTGGAAGAACAGCTCTTCCCACTTGTTCTCCGGCGTCGCCAGCCAGAAGGGGAAGATGATCTGAGGGGTGACGACCTGGATCAGGTCGTGGCCGCAAAGTACCGATGCCGTGCACAGCATCAGGTACACAACCAGCAGCTCGTTGCGGTGCATCGCTACCCGCGGCAGGAGCCGCTTGATCCCGGCATTGGCCAGGACGAGGACGAAGAGCGCGAACACGGCATTGTACAGCAAGGACACCGTCGTCGGGTGTCCTGCGTAGCGAACGACCTCCATCTGAGTGACCCAATAGGCGTTGACGGGGATGAGCAGGCAGGCGAGGGCAATGGACCTCACCGTCACGCCACGTGCACCGCGGGCTTCGAGCTTTTCCATGTCCGGTCCTGTGGATGCGTTTGATGCTGCCTGGTGCTGGAGACTGCGCGCCGGTCCCCGGTTTGGCCTCTAGCCGAAAAGTCCACCTTCGCCGGGAATGTCATTCTGAGAGCGTCCGCTCCCGAAGGGAGCAGCCCTAAGAATCCCCTGGCGTTCAACGGGATTCCTCGCTATCTCGCTACGCGAGATTGACGCTCAGAATGACATGAAACGGACTATCCGGAGTTCCCGGCCGCGCTTCTAGGGCCCGGCACACCGGGGCGCGGCTTGAGGCCGACTGTCAATGCCCTACGACCCGCGAACTCGGCCGCGAAGTCCACCTTTCCCCGCGTGCCGCCGCCTACGCGCGCTCCAGCGGCGCAAAGGCCGCGGCCAGGTCCTTCACGCCGCTGTTGGGAAAGGCGACCTTCAACTGCAGGTCGTCCGAGCTCCCGGAAACGGCCACGACGACACCGATACCGAACTTCGGGTGCGACACTCTGTCACCGGCCTTGAAGGCGATTCCGGCCACGGCCACCGGCGCTGCCGACTGCGGCCGCTCCGCCCGCTGTTTCCGCCGGTCGCGTTGACTCTGCTGGTCCCGCTCTTTCGCCGTCCTGTCCCGCTGTGCCTCCTCCGCTTCCTGCTCTATTCTCTCCACCGTCCGGGTCTTGGCCGTGTCCGTATTGCGCCTGATCCGCGAGAGGATGTCGGTCAGGTCAATCCGCTTCTCCCCATAGCGCTCCTCGGTCACCTCGTCATCGTCGCCCAGCACCGAGGAGGTGAGCACCTTGCTCAGGTCCACCTGCCGGTCCACCAGTTCGTCGGGGAGGTCGGCGAGAAACCGCGATGGCGTCTGCACCCGCGGCTCACCGTAGATGGTCCGCCGATGGGCGTGGGTGAGGTAGAGTTGGCTCTGGGCTCGGGTGATGCCCACATAGCACAGGCGTCGCTCCTCCTCGATCTGGTACTCATCTCCCATGCTGCGCTGGTGGGGGAAGATGCCCTCCTCCATGCCGACCATGAACACGATGGGGAACTCCAGGCCCTTGGCCGCGTGCATTGTCATCAGACAGACCTTGCTGCCGAGGTCCTCGGCCTGATCGAGGTCTGACACCAGCGCGATGAACTCCAAGAATGACTGCAACGTCGGCTCTTCCTCGCGCTCCTCGAACCGCTGCGCCAAAGAGACGAACTCCTTGAGGTCCTCAGCCTTGCGGGCGTCCTCGGCACTGCCGGACTGCTCCAGGGCGCGCAGATAGCCACTGTCCTCGGCCACGGCCCGGCACAGCTCGGTAAGCGGCAGTGTCTGCGCCTTCTCGCCAAGCTGCTCCATCACCACATGGAAGTCGCCCACCGCCTCGCGCGCGCGTTTCTGGAGGTCCTCGAAGTTCGCCACATAGCGCAGGGCCTCGTACGGGGAGCAGGAGTTCAGGTGGGCGATGCGGTTGATCACGGCCAGCGTCTTGTCGCCGATGCCGCGGGCGGGCGTGTTGATGATGCGCTGCAAGGAGACGCTGTCGGCGGGGTTGTGGATGACCCGCAGATAGGCCAGGAAGTCTTTGATCACCGCACGCTCATAGTACTTGACGCCGCCCACCAGCTCGTAAGGCAGTCGGGCCCGCATGAACGCCTCTTCGAACACCCGCGACATGGCGTTGGCGCGGTATAAGACGGCGTAGTCGCCGGGCTGGGCCAGTTTGCCCCGCACCTGGGCATCAATGACCCCCACCACCCATTCCGCCTCCTCCTCGGCACTGACCGCCTGATACTGAGTGAGGTTGTCTCCCGGCCGGTTCTCCGTCCACAGCCTCTTCTCGGCCCGCGTCGAGTTCTGGCTGATCACGGCGTAGGCGCATTCGAGTATCTTCTGTGTAGAGCGGTAGTTTTGCTCGAGCTTGACCACCCGCGCGTCGGGATAGTCCTTCTCGAAGTCCAGGATGATCCCCACATTGGCGCCACGCCAGCCGTAGATGCTCTGGTCGTCATCGCCCACCACGCAGATGTTCCGCCGCCTGGCGGCCAGTAGCTTCACGAACTCATACTGGGCGCCGTTGATGTCCTGGTACTCGTCGACGAGGATGTAGTGGAAGACGTCCTGGTACTTCTCCAGCACTTCGGGACGCTCGCGGAGCAACTGCACCGTCCGCATCAGGAGGTCGTCGAAATCGAGGGCGTTGTTCTCCCGCAGCTTCTGCTGGTAGAGGCTGTAAGTGCGGCGAACCACGTCGTCGAAGGGGCCTTTGGAGGCGTGGCGGTACTGCTGGGGGCCGACGAGCTCGTTCTTGGCCGCGCTGATGGAGTACAGCACATCGGCGGGCTTGTACTGCTTGGAATCTATGTCCAGGACGGACATGGACTGCTTGATGAGAGAGAGCTGATCGCCGTCGTCGTAGATCACGTAGTTCTCGGCGATACCGATGGCCTCACCGTCGGCACGGAGCATGCGGGCGCACATGCTGTGGAAGGTCCCGGCCCACAGGCCGCGGCCGCCATCGCCGACCAGCGAGCGGATGCGCTGGCGCATCTCATTGGCGGCCTTGTTGGTGAAGGTCACGGCCAGGATGTTCTTGGCGGCAATGCCGCATTCGCACACCATGTGCGCGATGCGGTAGGTCAGTGCGCGCGTCTTGCCGCTGCCGGCGCCGGCGAAGACCAATACGGGCCCCTCGACGGCCTCCGCAGCCTGTCGCTGTGCGGGGTTGAGCTGGTCGAGCAAAGCCAAAGGTGATCACCCGATGCATGCGATGACGGATAGGGGGTGTCCAAGTGCCCCAGGGGGAAGCTATACACAACTATACAGCAAAAGGCGGAGGGAGGGAAGAGGTGAGGTGCACGGCAGGGGAGAGGCAGGGCGGCGTCGCTCCCTGCCGCTTGCGGGAAGGGCCCGGAGGTAGCGTTGATCGCCGTTGGCGCGTGAATGGCCGACTCGTGCCTCGCCATCCCCGCGGACGGGTCACTGAACCGTCCGCCGGGACGGCGCCCGTATACCGGCGTCATCCACCCAGACCGCCCCGCCGCGCGGGACGATCTCGAGGTTGATCTGTCGTGCTTCGGGGTCGTCCATCGTCAGCTTCCCGGTCACGAGGGTCCATTCGGCGGCAGACGACCGCCCCACCGCTGCGTAGCGCCCCAGCCAGGAGCCGCTCTCGGAGAAGAGCGCACACTGCACCGTGGCGGATGCCCCCGGCCCGCACAGCACCCAGGCCCAGACCTCGACTTGGTCCCCGGGCCTGACGTCCGCCTTGTACCAGGACTTCAGGCCCCCGTCGGCCAAAGTGACCTGGCCGCTGCGTGCTCCGCTGTGGCTGTGGGAGCTATCGGTGCGCGCGTCGGCCCCGGCGTAGTACACCCACCCCCAAGTCTTCTCGAATCCCGGGTTGTAAAGCACATTGCCGCCCTGCGCGGCGATCTCCGTTTCGCCGAAGACGGGGATCTCTGCGAACTGAGGTGCAGAGAGCCCCAGTTGCTGCGGGGTAAGGTCGAGGTGGTGGGGACTGTCGGGGCAGAAGGCGTCGCGGAGAGCATCAAGGTAGCCAAACCCATACTGGGTGCACGGCTCGATATAGCTGCCCTCGCCAAACTCATTCCAGCACTCGACAATCACGGCGTTGAGGCGCGGGTCCACTTGACTCTTGGCGGCCTCGCACATCCGGCGGAACTTCTCGGGCCGCGGGTTGGTGCGGACCATGGCGCTGTCGCCATACCACGGGCGGGAGTCCCAACCGGGGGATACCGGAACGATGTAGGGGAGCACCCCGTCGCCTCTGGCGACCTGCCAGGTGCTCTCATAGCCGCTGACCATGGTGTCATAGGGCGCCTGATTCTGGCCTTCAGGGACGTTCACGCCGGCGTAGTTGTAGGCGGAGATGGCCGCAAAGCCCGCTGCTTTCAGTGTCTCCTGTTGCTGATGATGGAGGGCGACGGGGTAGATGTCGGCGCCGGCCTCGGCGCTGATCTTCCGCCACATTTCGGCCGATCCCGGGACGCCGAAGCTGTCTATGAACCGTAGTGGCCTGGATATGAAGACGACCGGGCGACCCTCGAAGCGAAGATAGTTGCTCCGGGCGAAGTACCGGTCCCGCAGCGTGCGCCCCAGGAGCAGCATCTGCTCCTCGGTGTAGGCTTCGTCCGACCGCTCTTCGTTGCACCAGAAGATGGCAAAGTCGATCAGGTCACGGTACCTTGCTCTCAGGAAGCCTAGCTCCAGGGCGTTGTTGTGCTCGTGGACCGAGCCTGTGGTGTGGTCGTAGTACCAGTCGAAGGCCCAGTAGTCGATGCCGTGTTCCACCGCCCACTTGATGTGCCAGTCGGCCACCTCCGGCTCGCCGTCGCGATAGTAGCCCAGCAGCGGGTAGGGATGGTGGTAGCGGGCCATCGGGACCCAGCGCATGGCGTTGAAGTGGCCGGGGAAGTAGTAGCAGCCCACAAGGAGGGGGCTCTCCACCGGTTCCGGGACCGGGACGGGGTACTGCTGCTGGGCGGAGGCGGGGGGAAGGGAGAAGAGGCACAGCAGGACGACGACCGCTCTGCGGAACAGACGAGGCGCCATGGTAGCTCGTACCTCCGACGCGAGGAGATGAGCCCGGCAGACAGTAGGAGGCGCTTCGGGAGCGGCACGAGGGCCGCTCCCGAAGTGCTCTTGCCGGGCGCCCGAGGGGTCCGTCTACTCAGCCTCGCCCGAGCAGCGGCTCGCCTGTGGCGGGGCCTGCATGCT
>Ga0334884_1001555_pt1 | contig 33380 bp, 25 predicted proteins | sample GraSluR1_MG_7_FD_207215 | JGI IMG/M metagenome (GOLD analysis project Ga0334884, IMG submission 207215) | Sludge microbial communities from methane-producing bioreactor in Wageningen University, Netherlands - Granular Sludge_12_05 R1 | ecosystem: Engineered > Bioreactor > Anaerobic >... | reverse complement strand
CGGTCATTCTGTACATCTCATTGATACAGCGAACTTCTACTATTCCGGAATGGCTTCAGGCATGTTGGGAGGCAAGTATGAAGTCGATGATATCGGCGTTGATCTGACTTCACTTTGCCAAAGAAACAATGTAGGCATGACACATGATCATGTGAAACAAATACACCCCAATCAACGAATCGTTAAAACTTTCAGCGGACAAACATTTCATTATGACGTACTGTCACTCAACATGGGCAGTCGTGTATTGCATAAAGTTGATCAGCAGACCACAGATACAGAGCGGATATTCTATGCCAAGCCATTGACCGAATTGATGCGGCTTCGCAACCGGTTGGAAATTGATTGGAAAGAACACAATCATTCACCACATATTGTAGTCGTTGGGGGTGGCGCGACTGGTGTAGAGCTGAGCGCCAATCTCTGTACATTGGCCCAAAGCCAGAACAGCGACTTGCATCTGACATTGCTATGTAGTAGCAAGCACCTGGTGCCAGATGCCCCACCAGGAGCCAGCGAATTTCTCTACCACTTTCTGACCAAACAAGGTGTTCAGATTCAATCCGAAGCCAGGGCAACACGCATCACAGCAGATCATGTGTACACGGATCATTCATCAGAGCAGTTCGATTACCTTTTGCTGGCTACCGGACTGGGCTTTCAACCTCCTGTAACAGACTTCGGATTGCCCTGTTCGGAAGCTGGTATTCCTGTATCGTCAACACTGGAAGTGCGTGACACAGAAAATGTATTTGCCATAGGCGACTGCATGGATTTTTCGCCACGGCCACTTCCCAAGCTAGGGGTATTTGGTGTACGGGCAACGCCCGTGTTGCTGCATAATTTACATGCCAAACTACTAGGTGCGCCATTGCATGAATACATCCCCCAATCACGTTATCTATCTATTCTCAATCTGGGCAATGGAAGTGCATTAGCATATTGGGGCTCATTCTGGTGGCAAGGCCGATCTGCAATGCGACTCAAGCATTGGCTCGATACCGCATTCCTGAATCGATACCGGTAGATCATGAACAAGGTTCTTAAGACAACATCACGATTGAATCTGGCAGTAAATCTGGACTGAATTGATATGAATTCTTTAAGATGGTAGCAACAGTGTTAGTTTAGGCAAAATCAAAGCGTACAACGAACAAGCGAGCCAAGGCATGAAAATGTTAGTATCGATTTGTCTGGTATTGACTGTAATATCAATGACGCGTTCAGCAAAGGCTGAAATGCCTGCATACGATATGGTGATATATGGCGGTACTTCGGCTGCCATCAGTGCCGCCGTTCAGGCTACCCGCATGGATAAGTCGGTTGTTGTCGTATGCCCCGAAAAACGCATCGGTGGCCTGAGCAGCAATGGCCTGGGATGGACAGACTCCGGGAACAATGCGGTGGTAGGTGGCCTGGCCCGAGAATTTTATCAACGCATTTGGAAATATTACCAGAGTGAGGATGCCTGGCGTTGGCAGTTGCGTGAAGAATATGGCAATCGGGGCCAATATGGCCTCGCAATCGAAGAAGAACTGGAAACTATGTGGATTTTTGAACCCCATGTGGCGGAAAAAGTCTTTGAAGATTGGGTGAAAGAATACGACATTCCCATATTTCGGGATGAATGGCTCGATCGTGACCACGGCGTATCAATTCAAGATGGTAGCATTGAAAGCATTACAATGCTTACCGGAAACACCTTTCGTGGTCGTGTGTTTATTGACGCAACTTATGAGGGTGACCTGATGGCAGCAGCCGGCGTGTCGTACACCGTTGGTCGTGAAGCCAACAGTGTCTATGGAGAAACCTTGAACGGTGTCCAGACCGAACGGGCCATCAGCCATCAATTTGACGCATTCGTAGACCCCTATATAATTCCAGGCGATCCGGACAGTGGCCTGTTACCACGCATCCATGGCGAATCTCCTGGCATAGATGGAGAAGGTGACCACCGGGTTCAGGCCTATAATTTCCGGCTATGTCTTACCAAAGTACCGGAAAATCGCATACCATTTCCAAAGCCAGCCAATTACGATCCAATGCAGTATGAACTGTTGGGACGTTACATCGAAACCGGCTACCGGGGAATGTTTGGAAAATTCGATCCAATCCCAAACAAAAAAACCGACACTAACAACCACGGCGCTTTTTCTACCGATAATATCGGGATGAACTACGATTATCCTGAGGCAAGCTACGAGCTGCGCCGTGAGATCATCAAAGAGCATGAGAACTATCAAAAGGGCTATTTCTGGTTCCTGGCCAATGACCCACGTGTTGCCGAAGATGTACGAGAGCAAATGAGTCAATGGGGATTGGCAAAAGATGAGTTCACAGACAACGACCACTGGCCAACACAATTGTATGTGCGTGAAGCCCGCCGGTTGGTTGGAAACTTTGTTGTAACCGAAAATCATCTCCGCAGATTAGTTCCATCACCACGCTCTATTGGCATGGGTTCCTACAATATGGACTCGCACAATACGCAACGTTACGTGGCCTATGATGAAGAGGGTCGTGGATATGCCCGAAATGAAGGCGATATCCAAATATCACCTGGCGGCCCATATCCCATTGACTTCGGTGCCATTTTGCCCAAAGCGCATGAATGCTCCAATCTGCTGGTACCTGTATGCGTGTCGACTTCGCACATCGCCTATGGCTCCGTCCGCATGGAACCGGTATTCATGATCCTAGGCCAATCAGCTGCCACTGCGGCAGCGTTTGCCATTGATGAGGAGATTGCGGTGCAGGATGTCGATTACACAATACTCTCAGAGAAACTGCTGGATGATGGCCAGATACTGGATATGCATTATGATGGTAAGACCCAAATCAATCCGGACACACTTCCTGGAATTGTAATGAACCACACCGATGCAGAAGTCACCGGACCTTGGAGGCTTTCTCAATCCATCCCTCGAATGGTAGGCCGCAATTATCTGCATGATACTCCGGATGACCATGCCTCCTGTGAAATTCTCTACAACATCGCCATACCCGCACCGGGAGACTATGAAGTTCGCTTGAGCTATGCAGCACATGAAAATCGAGCAACCAATGTCCCGGTAACAATAGTACATGCGGCGGGCAAAGAGTTACTACACGTAAATCAACAACAGGCACCAGAAGTAGATGATCTGTTTACTTCATTAGGCCATTATACTTTCGATAAAGAAGCCCAGGTCCTTATATCAAATGAAAATGCCGATGGTCATGTAATTGCCAACGCAGTTCAATTGCTTCCTGTTGAAGACAGCAACTGATAATCGTCAATTACCTCAAACAGCCAAAGAATATAAAACATGAAAACAACACTTTCAATATGTACTAACATTTATATATTTCTGATTGCATTTTATTTTTTAACAACTAGTTATGCCGAAGATTTGGCAGAGGGTGAATTTGAAATGGAATTTGAAGGTATTCAAATTATTCTGTCAGGTGACTATGCTGATCCCAGTATTGTGCGAGATGGTAATGATTTTTACATGACCCATTCATCATATGATTACTTACCGGGTTTACTCATTTGGCATTCACAAGACTTGTTGCACTGGGAAAGACTCTGCCATGCATTGCACACACCCATTCGGGATGTCTGGGCACCTGACTTCATAAAGCATAACGACCTGTTTTATATTTACTTTCCGGCGGCAGGTACAAACTGGGTTATTACAGCGCCACACCCCACAGGGCCATGGAGCGAACCAACAGACCTGCAAGTAGGCGGCATTGATCCGGGCCACATCGCTACTCCGGATGGCAAACGTTATCTGTATCTGGACAATGGTTATTACTACAGACTTACGGATGATGGCCTCAGTGTGGTTGGAGAACGCGAGAAGGGATACAGCGGCTGGATTTATCCTTCCGATTGGGTTACAGAGGGCTTCTGTCTTGAATCACCCAAGCTGTTTTTTCGTGAACCCTATTATTACCTGATCAGCGCCCAGGGCGGTACAGCCGGGCCTTCAACCAGCCACATGGTGGTCTCTGCACGCGCTACCTCACCTGAAGGCCCCTGGGAAAACGACCCAGATAACCCAATAATCCGCACCTGGGACCGAAATGAACAATGGTGGTCGAAAGGGCATGGCACAGTTATTGATGATGCCCAGGGCAACTGGTACATCGTGTACCACGCCTACCGAAATGGCCATTATCCATTGGGAAGGCATACGCTGCTGGAGCCGATTGAATGGAGCGAAGACAGGTGGTTCCATACGCACCGAGATAAACACGTTGAAGGGTTAGTCCAGTATCATAACAATACCTCACCGGTATCAGATACATTTACATTGCCGAATCTGCACTCGCAATGGCGCTTTTCAGGTATTGACCATATGGATGCGATTCATCTTATAAATGGTTCGCTCAGCTTTAAGACCAATCAAGATAAACCTGTACTCATGCATGTCTTGAATGATGTCCCGAGTTATGAAGTTACTACATTGATTTCCATCGAAGGCAACGTGGAAGTCGGTTTGTACACCTATTACAACGAACAAGCCCGGGCAGGCGTCGTGGTACAGGATGGCATCAGTGTGTTTGTTGACCGCCAAAAGCGTATTCCCGGGCCGTTGGTGCAAGACAAAAATCGGTTTTATTTGCGTATACGACAAGACCGCTATGATTTTGCAGCCTTTGTGAGTAGCGACGGTAAGCAATGGCTCATGTGCAGTAGTGCCGCTGAAGTTTCCGGCTTTCACCACAATGTTTTTGGCGGGTTTACCTCACTGCGTATTGTGATACAAGGTATAGGTGAAGGTGTTGTGCATGTAGAAGATTTTCAATATACGGCTTTGGAATAGCCCACAACTTCACCCATCATCAGCACGCATTCATGCTGTCAAGCCTGTGTTGCATCTCTTCACTGGAACTGCCCTGTGTAATGAGTACCAACTCCCAGGGAGGTGTTTCTGAAGCATGTGGAGCCGGTTCCAAGTACCATTGCCCACCTGCATATTCTAAGAACATTACTCCCGTGTCAGTCGGCACGTATCCTTTGACGCGATACAATCCATCACCAAGTTCTGACAATGACAACTGCAATGCATGGACATCTACCGGCTTATGTAAAGCAGTTGTAAATACCTGAAAGTTTGGATCACGACACATGGCATATTCTCCATTAACATCATGGTTCATTTGATTACCTGAAAGTTGCCAATTCAATGGCAATTTTGCATACGTTGTTTGATATATTTCTGCGTATTGATTTATTTGCCTGAGTTCATCTGATAATGCCGACACATGTTCAGAAGTAGCGAGATCAGTCTTGTTCAACAAAATCAAATCTGCGGCCTCAACTTGAGCAAGTATGTTGGGAAGCGTCTGACGCAACACAGGGAAAGTGCCAGGATCAACAACACAGATAATATTCGATATGCTGTAGATTGTATCCAACCTGGTTTCTTCCAGCATCCGAGCAATTACTTTGGGGTTGGCCATACCGCTGGCCTCGATAATCACTCCTTCAATGTCTTCTCCATACCTTTGTGGAATCCAGCGGAGAATATCTATAAACTCATTCACGAGGCAGGAGCAGAAAATACTCCCACCTGGAATCATGACCATATCTTTTCCATGAACAGACAGCCTTTGGCCATCAATATCTATGGAAGAAAATTCATTGACCAGATACACCAGCTTTTTATCGGAAAACCTGCCAATGATCTGCTCCATCAAACAGGTCTTGCCACTTCCCAAAAAACCGGTTATCAAAACTAATGGTATGTTCATGACTGCTGTTTTGCCAAGTCCCTGTCTTTTATCGCGTTGGCAAGTGTATCAACATCTGGAATGATCGAAATAAATCGAGGCTCGCCATCAATACATATCGTCGGCAGGTTCTTCACATTGAGTCGACACATGTATCCAATGCCTTCACGTTCACGAATCTTGTGCTCTTTCACTATAGCATTCACACCGGATTTTTCGACCGCCTTTTGTGCGGCATCAACCATATAATAACACGGTGCGCAAGCAGCCGAATCCAGTGTGATTACATCCAACACCACCTCACGGGTGCTGCTGTAATCAGGTAATTGGATATCTTCAAACAAGTCTTCACTGAGTTCAACTGGCTTGTTGCGCAGGATGTCACGTTGATAGGTATCATGTACCATGACGGTAACCGCCTCCAAGTTTACTGGCGGTGTATCATACGGCAAGTCGCAACCAGGTGCCAGTATGAATCCAGGTGAATCTCCTGCAATATCGATACATCGCAAGGCATCACGCTGTGCGTCCTCTTCTGTGCCCAAGAGCAGCGCAGTGGTTAACTTGAGGTTCCCCCCGAAAGATTTATTATATCTGGTAGCCAGATCGCGAAGATGCTCCAGCGAAATATTTTCATCTACCTGAACATTGTCGCAAGTCGTGACACACATGGCTTCCAGGTTTCGTTGGGCATCACCGCATACAAACAGGGAAGAATAGCCGCCACATTCTCGAACATAATCAAATATCCGGTTGTGATACGGCGCGACGAATTCAGCGAAATGTGCCGGTGATATCTGCGTAGTCATAGGGTCTACTATAGCTACCACATCAACACCATTATCCAGGTAAAACTTCGCAACGGTACAGGCAATTTGTGCGCATAAATCAAGTGTTTCGCCCACGTCCTCCGGATTCATTAACATATCCAGAAAAATTTCGCTACCACGTAAATGAGAAGTAAGTGTAAAGGGACCTGTTAAGAGTCCGTACAACGCTGTTGTATCTCCGATGGATGCGGCAATTCGTCGGGTGGCCTCTGCAACCAACGGATAACGCCCTTTATCAATACTGAACTCGGGCAGGTCTTCCAGCGTTTTACCCATAGCCAGCGGATGGGTCGCCACGGAGGGCGGTACTTGTTCTGCCCATCGAAGCTCACAACCCAACACTTCCGCTTCAAGCTGCAAATCGAAAATTATCGGCAGGCCATCTGGACGATATAACACATGTGCTTCAAGCTGACCGTTTACCATGTTATCACTGGAGTTGAGATACGCATCGGCATTTACACCGATCAGTTGTCCACCATGAACACCAACAAATGGTAGCCATGGGGCACGCTCAACGGACTCACGTCGCAATGCACGTAGTAATAATTCTTTACCGGTCATTGGTTCATTCCTCATCCAAATTTATAGCTGCAACAATTTCGACTTGTGGTTGTACCTATTCCTATAGAACAGTACTGTGATTGCTCTCAACTGACCAACTTTTCATTAAAAACCAGCGTCCAAGTTTTGTAATAAACAGTCACCTGGACGCCGGGTATCGTCACATACAATTCCGCCTTATGAGGCAAAAAAATCACAGGCATGAATTATGCAGCAGTATATTGATCCAGATAATCCAGAGCGCCTTGTGGATCGGCGGAATACGCGTCAGCACCAATTTTGTCGCAGAATTCTTGTGTAAGCGGAGCACCACCAACAATCACAGGAGTATTGGGACTGATAGCCTTGATTGCCTTAACTGTTTCTTCCATGTTCACCATGGTAGTGGTAAGCAATGCACTCAAACCAACAGCACATCCTGGGTTAGCTTTAACCGCATCAACAAACTTTTCTGGTGCCGCGTCAACACCAAGATCAATAACTTCCCATCCACCACCTTCAATCATCATACGCACCAGATACTTCCCAATGTCATGCAGATCGCCACGCACCGTACCAATAATGAAAGTACCCTTATGCTTGGCAGCACCTGACTCAAAGTGTGGTTTCAGACGCGTCATACCGGCTGTCATAGCTTTCGCGGCCATCAACAAATCAGGCACAAACACTTCATTCTTGCTGAACTTTTTCCCGACACGGCTCATGCCTGCCATGAATCCTTCAGTTAAAATAGCGTTTGGATCGACACCATCATTTAATGCCGTTTCCGTTAATTCATCCACCCCGTCTTCCCCTTTAAGATCAGGGGGATAAGGCGAAGCTTTATTGATTTTCCCTCGCTCGGTGCAAAGCGCAATTTTCACCAGAATCTCGTTGTCGGTCATGTCTGGATTTCCTCCATAGGTTGTTGTTGTCTATTGGCATTATAACTGCAATGAGTCATAAAATCAAAGCAAAAACTGGCTATATTTTGGGAATTTTTTGCAAATTCCGGTCACAAACAGGTTATGAGTGGCTATAATCAAAATACTATACTGAATCATCAAACATCATAGCGTCCAAGTTCCAAACCACGCTCAATAAAGTAACGATAGTTGTCATATTCAACTTGGTTGGGTATGGAATGATCCGAGTGCAGCAGATAACCAAATCCACCTTTCACAAGCGGAATCTTACTCTCCAGTTCTCTGTCGATAATCGTTTTATCATTTGAATACAAGGTACGGACATCAATGCCGCCGAACAGGGAAAGCTCATTTCCATATGTTTTATACAACTCTACCAGATTCATGCCAGCCTTAACTTCTATAACTTGCAGGCAATCAATACCAGCTTCCAGCATACCCGGAATCAATGGGGCAACATAACCACATGAATGCATGATAACCTGCATTCCCTTGGAATGGGCATACTCAATAGTTTTTTTATGTCCAGGCTGGATGATTTGACGATACATATCCAATGAAAAGAAAGGCCGTTGCTTGAAACCCATATCTTCATAAAACCACAGACCATCCGGATAACCTTCTTCAGAAAACAATGTTTCCATCAGGTCAATGGTAAGTTGCGCGTAGGTATCAACCATGTCTATTACCCAATCAGGGTCTGTAGCCATTCCCACCAGCATGTACTCGTGACCGCAAACGGGATGCATTAACTCAAATACATTGACACCTTGCCACGCAAAATATCGGTTGTTTGCTTTGGCCAATTCTCGCACATGACGGTGCGCTTCAAAATTGATACGCCGCCTTTCAGGTGTCAGGTGCGGTTTAATATGTTCTTCCCAACCCGCACGGTCCTTTACAAGAAAGTCGACGTGTTCTGGTGTCGTGTCATGGGTCTTATATCGACGAAGCAATGCACCATTACCATCACGGACCAACATCGTTTCTTCATTTTCTTCTACTATTACCGGCACATGGTCCAGGTCTGCCACCATATTGAATGGACCAACACATTGAAAGTCATACCCAAAATGGTCTTCCAGGCTTTCCCCTTCCTGAATATGCCCCTTGGCTATCCAATCCTTGATAGTATCTCCCCAAAAATGTTCATACAAACCAATCCGATCCACGGGCTTACGCTCTAACAGGTTATGTACCCGTTCCACACTTGTCATACTATCCATTGGTTCAACTCCCTCATTGAGACAGACTGAAATGCAATGACGTTTTACTCATCCAAACCTTAATATTTTGGTGATCCACCTATATTGAACAAAGCCCGTTTGCGGTCCAGGTAGTACAAATAATTTTTGTAGGTAATATTGGCGGGAACACGGTGATCTACAGTTGGAATGAATCCCCCTTCTTCTACACAAGGCCGTAAGCGCTCAAGCTCTGCATCAATCGCAGCTTCATCTTCAGCTATGCGCATTTTACAAACACCACCCCAAAGTTTGATGTGTTTACCATAACGCTTACGCAAATCCACGGGGTCTGTGCCGGCATGTACTTCTACAGGAAACATGGTGTCGAGTCCGTTGTCCAGGAATATATCGACTATCGGCAAAATATTACCATCGGTGTCTGTCGTATATGTATTGCACCCATGTTCACGCAACAACGCCGAAATACGCTTATACCAGGGACCGACGACTTCCCGGATATAATCAGGTGGCAAAATGGGACCACTGTTAAAGCAGATATCTTCCCATCCCATAGCCAAATCTACCTGAACCCGGGGCAGCGCTTTTTCCAGCACCGCAATAATACACGCACCAAAACAATTGATGATATCCGTCAACAATTCCGGATCTTCATAGGGCATGGTAGCGATTTGCTCAAAACCGATGAGATTGCGGGGAATCCCCATCAGGCTTCCTGCATAAACCCCAACAGGTTGCGTAGTATGTTGCAATAATTCAATTGAATGCTCAAATGAAGCCCAACGCTCTGGATTCTCAGGGTCCATGGCCTTTTCTTTAAACGCTTCCCAGGAGGCTCGATCTTTTATTGGATATTCGATATAGTGCGGGATGGAACGATCACCAAATTTATTGATTTCAGCAACGCATCCATAATGATCACGGTATATGATACGATCGTCTGTTTCTTGCAGTGTCTCATGTTCACAGACCGCAGTCGGATTCGCGTTGCAACTCAATACAGCCCAGTTTTCAATACCAAAAAAAGCATACGCACTTGCTTCATCGACCACATGATCTGGCATCCCCTGTTCTCGCCAGACTTCCAGGGTTTTGTCCCAATAACCAAATTCAAAATTGGGTAGATGTTCAACTTCCTCGAATGCCATCGTCTTGATAAAACGATCACGTAGGGTTGGTCCACTTACACCAGAAGTTTCGGACTCAGCGCCTTCAGCACTTTTTTCCAACCACTCCCCAATTTCTTCAAAATCCATCTCTTTTCCCCCTGTTTTCCGAAATTAATGACAACATAGCATTTTGTGCCCTGAACAAGTTACATTAACGTGTAATATTTGAAAAATGCAACTCTATAAAATGTTGAGTATTATCGGAATTTACCTGTTAAGTGTATCATCATTTATTATATACTGCTTGTAAAAAAAGCGCATCTTTGTAACAATGTGCTTTTATGGTATTTTTGATTGTGCTTATATGGACAGGAAGGGCATCACAATGCATAACGTTTCCAGAATAATTATCGCTTGGGTAGTAATCTGGTCATTTGTAACAGTAAGTCAAAAAGTTAATGCAGACTCACCTTTAACGCTTGATCTAACAGCATCATCGGATATGAGTGGGCAATTCCCCGTAACACATATCTTGGATGGCGACCCCAGCACATTCTGGTCTTCCAATGTGCATGCAACAGCCGGCAATTCCGAATGGATTGTTATAGAATTTAATCGCCACATACTTCTGAATAGTATTAATCTGACACCACGCAATAACGGTCTCGGGTTTCCAATGCGATATCAAATAGAGTATGGCTATGATGATGCAGGCAATTACTGGTTCCCGATACCTGGTCAACGCCATGTTCGTCAATCTTCCCCGACAGGTACCGTTTCACATACTTTTGTGGGAAAACACGTTGCAAAACGTCTGCGAATCACCGCTACCGAACTGGGTAAGGACGATTTCAACAACCATTATTTTCAACTGGCTGGTTTATCTGTAACAGAACGTGATACACCGGTGCCATTCGCCACTTCACTAGGAGGTGATTTTGATGCCAGGATGAATATGCTCTGGTATATTTATGGCAGCATGGAAGATGTTTCAATGGAGTATGACGCTTCCAACCCGGGTGGTAAAGAATGGCAGGTGGGTAATGGCGCCGTATATAATCTAGGAAATGAGCCAGCTTGGTACGAATGGATGCCCCTGCGATTCTGCTGGACACCCAGCACAGAAAACCACTTCAACACATTAGTTTTAAATCGTATGCTGCCTTGGGCACAAAGTTCCGACGGGTATATCTGGTCCTGGGCCAATCAGGAACGCTGGCCAACCGCCGAAACATCTTTTCACCAGGAAAATAATGCGAAGTACATTCTGGGATGGTGGCGATATTGGAGCTGGTACAGGGATGATTCCATATTCGATCGTGTTGACAACACCGTAATCAACACGCCTGCCAGTCCTTCGCGCCCGGATGTATCGCAAGGTAAAACCGTACAACAAAAAATACGGGATGCCATGCGTTATCTCGAAGATGAAGTTCGTGGTAATGAAGGCGGTATCACGATACAGGATAACGACCAGAATACCGATGGCACCGTAAATGGCGAGCCTACCAACTATTGGGACAACTGGTTGTTTGGTCACAAAAACGCGTATGACAACATTTACTATTATGCCGCACTTGAAGCGATGGCTGAAATGGAAGCCCACTGGGGTGAACCAGAACGTGCTGCGCAATTAATGGCATACAGGGAAGGTGCCAAAACCCATTATGAAGAATTATTTTTTGACGAAGAAAAAGGACGCTTTATTGGATGGATAGATATTAACGGAATCAAACGGGATTTCGGATTCACCTTTGTCAACCTGGAAGCCTTGGCCTACGGATTGGGTACTTCCTCAATGGCACAACAAATATTCTCCTGGCTGGATGGTGAACGCATAATTGAAGGGGAAAACTCAACCGGCGATGACATCTATTATTGGCGTTGGGGAGCACGTGCCAACACCATCGCGGCAGAAAGTGTAGGTCCTCCATACCTTTGGGAAGATATCTTCGGAAATATTCGTGTCGACACCCCGGCAGCACAGTACGGTAATCACTTGGAAAATGGGGGTGGAATATTCTACGTTTCATATTATGATCTGATGGCCCGGTTAAAACATCTGGGTCCCGACAATGCCTTGGAGCGCCTTGAAGTGATTCTAGACGAATTCCAGATTGATCAGTTGCGACGTGATCCGGCAGCACCTGGAAGCACCCATTGGCAAATTGGAATAATTGGTGAATATCCGGAGTCTGGCATGGTGCCCACATTCATGATTCATGGTTTTGGCGGTCTGCATGCCAACATCAACGGATTGAATATTTCGCCAAAATTGCCTGCTGAATGGGAATATCTTCAATTGAACAAGGTTCGTTATGCCGGTGTGCTGATGTATCTTACAATAAAGAAGCAAGAAGTAGTGGTCACTGTCAGTGAAAATGCGCCCCGTACACTCTTTTCAGGAGAAAAAGAACTTACCTCCGGCAGCACAACCACACTCCCATTATCACAACAAGGATCAGTATTGCTGTCACTTGAACCAGTACCAGAAGAACCCACACCACATAGTGCTGATTTAGCACAAAACGGGCAAATCGACCTGTCAGAATTATTACATGTGGTGTCATTCTATAATTCTGGAGCATTTCATTGCGTACAGGTCGAAGGCAAAACAATTTATGCGCCTGGAGCTGGCATGACAAACTGCCCATCGCACAATAGCGATTACAACCCGGCAGACTGGCAAATCAGCTTTGGAGAATTGTTACGGCTCGTGCAACTATACAATGCTGGTGCCTATTATCCCAATACTGAAACCGAAGATGGCTTTGCTCCCGGCTTACACGATACAACAGGCACTACCGGTTGAGCAAAGAATCGTGATTATGAATGATGTTTTAGCCGCAATTCAGCCACATATTTTATTTCAGAGAGATTCTCAAGAACGGTGTAACGACCACTCAAATTCCAGACCAAACAGTGCGAAGAAACTCGCCAAAGGATTTAAAATCACGGCCCATATAATCCCAAGTAAAAGGCAGTCAAACGTACCAGGGTTGTCGCATGAAAAACCAAACTGATCCATGATATTCTCCAAATCAATGTTGTTAATTTTGACATAAACCGTACTTGGCCATATCAATTCCTACACATATTGTATATTTCCGGCAAAGTATACTCAAGTATCAGTAAATGCAGTTTCACATAATGAAATTATCTGATCAAGTATTGCATTAAGCAATGAACAACAGGTAATAGTCGCTCTGTAAATATCACGAGTTGTTCGGGCTAAATCTATCGGGTCTGCCCCCTCAAGATTATCCCGTTCAAAGCGTGCTATAAGCACCAGTGGTTTACATGCAGGGTGCAACTCCCCGTGTAACCGCATTTTTTCGTCCAGTTGCATAAGGTTTTCAACATAGTCACGTGCTGCTGTCATCGGACGGGCATGCACCGTTTTACCACTCAATATATCTAATAACTGCCGGGCAAGCTCAGCGCCTTCAGCAGCCAACTCACCCAAAGCGGTAAAACCTTCTTCACATGTTTTATGATATTCATGCAGTGGTTCATCAGCGTCGAAGCCGTCAAACTGCATAATGAATTCTTGCAAGCAACGTAATACTTTACTTTGATCATGATCTACATCACTGGCTTCTTTACAATGGAGAAATCTCAGCCACATCGCTCTGTATGCCAAACGTAACAAATCACGCTTATGCATCGGGCGTCGTATAACGGGATAAAATGCCAGACAACTGTCAGGCGCCATACGCGTGTAATATAAATCAACATTGGCCAATGTTGTATTATCTATCATCTGCTTCTCAGGGCCACCACTTTTAGCCATAAGCGCAACACGAACTGCAGCCAATACCTGTTCGGAATTGATTCGGGTATGTTCATCTGCACCCCGGACTTTTAAATCAGACTGGCCAAGAAATTCACGTTTATACTCTATGGCACAATGTCCTTCACCATAGGGGCCGGTCTCTCGATAATGGACATGACCTACCGACACCAAGGTAACCGGACATTTTACAGCTGCTGCCACATGCATGGTACCAGTATCATTGGTGATCAACACATCTGAACATTCAAGCAATGCCCCCAACTGCGAGAGCGTAGTATGACCATACAATGGAACTGCTGCGCCAGGTGCAAGTTGCATAAATTCATTGCCAAGACACGCTTCTTCCTGCACACCGACCAAGAAAATTTTGGCTTTGTACGTTTCTATCAGTAAACGAGCCAATTCTGCATACCGCGACACCGCCCAGCGCTTACTGTCTTCACTCGCACCCAGTTGCATACAAACAATGAAATCATTTTCTGTGACATCATTAGCACGCAATAATGCGCTTGCATGGGCACGATCTTCATCATGGAGCGTGAAGTATAATGAAGGCTTCGAATCTATCGGCCGAACAAAATGGCGAAAGATATCACATAAATTCAAGTCGTTATATTCGCGACAAAAAACACTGGTAAAAAAATAATTTACCCACCGGCCACGCCGAATAAAACAACCATCATCACTGAGGTCTGCTCCCACAATTTCTGGAATACCAGTCAACCTCAACAACATAGCCGAAGCCAGACTATTGGTTGTATTGTAGGCTACATCAAATCGTTTTGCCTTCAAACTGTCAATAAATTGTTCAGTTTCCCGGTATGCCTTCAACAATCGGTCTGAATCCCGACTCCGCAAATCAATGAACATGTTGTCTTCATTATAGACAATTACTTCATCCACATCTGGATGGCGTTCTGCTACCAGCTTCCCCATCTTTCGTACCATCATGGCAATGTGGGCCTCAGGATGATGTAGTCGCAACGCATGCACCAGCGGTGAAGTCTGTATTACATCGCCCATACGGGTAATCTGAACGACGAGTATACGCATCAGAGTCGATCCTTTAACAACGACTCGGAAAACTGTCGAACCTCTGTCATGTATGCAAAAATGGCTTCTGCTCTTGTATGTCCAAAACCTGACGATTGAATATAGGGCTTTAAGGCTTCATGGGTGAATAATACATTAGACGGTAATCCTTTCAACCAGGTCACCAGTGTATTATCGGTATCCAGCGAATCAACCACCTCTCCGACAGTCTTCTGTATCCGAAGGCCTTTTTTAAGCAATTTGTCGCCATGATTCCGTAAGATAAAGTCCAGCATACTTTGGGCACGTGCTATATAAGTATGCTCATTGATAGCCCGCTCGTGCGCCAAACGCGCAGCTTCAATGCGCTCATCTTCATGGCTCAGATACCAATTAATTTTCTCACGTAATTCATCCAGCGAACGGTATACCGGAATTTCCGTTTCAGTATCGAAATATTGCTCCAGTCCAATGCATGGATCACATAATTGAAAGCCACCCGCAGCCGCAATCTCGAACACGCGTGGATTCAATGCATCACAAGTCGGGTCCACACCATAATGATGGGCACTTGAATGAAGATTAAGATTAATCTTGGAGCCCGCAGCAATCTTCAGATACGTATCTGTATCAAACCAACCTTCATGTATGGTTGCGTTGCGCGACAAATCTCTGTCAACCCAATTCACCCCCCAAATCTTAAAATCAATACCTGTTAACCCCTTGAAAAGAGCAATACGATTTGTATACCCAGCACCTGCAAATGAAACATCACATCGATAAACAGACTCTTCTTTTTCGGTAAGGGTCACCGGATGGTGGATGCCGGGATCGCAACCGGTCTGAATAAACGCATGATGCGTGCAACCAGCCACGTCCAATTGTTCTTCAAAGACACCGGGCTGAATATGGAAAAATGCATCATAGAGTGGCGCTATGTCCTTCCAGTACGGAAAATGGCGCCAGTTCTCCACATACCAGAAGGCTGTCAGTATGCCTGATTGACGCAATCGCGCGGTAAACGTATTCGATACAGGCGCCTGGGCCATGGTGATACACAGATCAGGCGCAAATTCCATGACACGTGCATAGGACCACTCCGACAAAAAATGAGATGCCAGTTCCGATAATTGCTTGCCAACTCTCTTGCTTTGAATGCTCTTGGACATCGTTTCATACAAAGGCCAGGCTTTACAGTTGTCAACAAACAATACCTGGTGGCCCAGTTGTTCAAAAGCCCGAACCAGATAGCGCGCAATGGGCAAGGAACCGCCATACATTGGCCCAACAATGGCAATATGAAGTCGTTTACCAGTTAAAGATAACTGCGAAAGTATACCGGTTATCTTTTCAACATATACCGGATATAACTGGGCTGTAGCAGGATGCACAACAAGCGAAGGCATTTTCTCCGCAAATGCTTGAAACAGGGCATCCGATTGCAAGTCATCTGGATCACCAGTGGCTACCGGTACTTTTGTTATATCTGTTTCAGATTCTGTATTGCTGATGCGCTCCAATGCATAACGCAACACTGCCGGGTTCGGCTCTACACAAGCAACTTCATATCCTGCCTCACGTAAAGCGGCTACATGATATCCCAAACCTACACCCAGAAGGAGCACGGGGCGTTCGGCAGACAACTCCAAACCTGATACAAAACGTCGCGCTTCCTCAACCGGATTGTATTGACTGTGCAGTAAAACACCACGAACCCGTAATGTCGGAAATCCTTTACGCCCTTCCACCCACTCCACCGACTCAAGCATCTCATTAAGTAAAGGGTCGCCTCTCCATGCTTCCAGCATCTTCATTTTTCATTACCGGGAATCTGCTCACGAAGTCGTAAAGCACGCTCATGGTCTGGCTTAAACAGCAACACCGTTTCAATCCGGGTACGTGCTTCTTCCAGACGACCCAATGCAAGTAAAAGCTCCGCATATTCGCAAGACAATTCGAAGTTTCCCGGATAATACTCGACATAGCGCATGATGATGGGTTCAATAGCATCCAATCGTGATACTTGTTGGGCAGCTTCAACCAAGTGTGGTATCATCTGGACGAGTTCATAATTTTTGCTTAATGCAACCTTGAGTAGCTCGAATCCCTTATCATATTGCTGTTGCTTCAAACGACATACACCAATTCCAGCCTGTACACTGGCTGATTCTGGCTCTTTTATTGCCAACTGTTCAAACAGTGCATTCGCTTCATCTATCTGATTCAAACTCAGCAATAACATTCCTACTTCATTGAGAAGAGTGGTATCAGCATCAATGGCTAAAATTGCCCGGCACAATTCCAAGGCCTTTTCAAAATTACCAAGGTATAAATTTGCTTTCGCGGCCAGTGTGTTTCGTGTTGCCGTGTCAATATCCTCAGCTTTTTCTATTAACGTAAGCGCACCATAATAATTTCCATTTGACAAAGCATTGTGTATGGATTCCAATGAGGATTGAACCGGTCGAACCGCACACACAAGGTATTGATAGGTACGAAAATCAAAATAGGTTTCTGTATCAATATCTAATATTTGAACCTTACCCATGGTGATAGAACCATCGGGGTTTATCGGCAATCGTTCTTCGTATTGATAGCTCAATGGCTCCAATTTAGACAGCTTTAACCCAGCACTATGAATAAGCTTTGGCAATTCCTGACGCGTAAAAAACCGCAGGTGGGTAGCATCCAGAATACCTGCATCCATATACGTCCAGCGCCCATGCGATAGCATCGAAAGGACATCACAAAACTGTATATTGGGAATACTGATTACCACGGTTCCACCTGGCTTTAATTTCTTTGCCAGCTTGCACAACGCTTGCTCAGGTGATTCAAGATGCTCCAGAACATCGGCACATACGATACAATCAAAGTAGTCATTTTCAAATGGCAGCACCATTTCTTCAATGTTCCCGACTACCACCTTGTCAAGAACTATACGTGCGTGCTCCGCCGCCTTCTCCATAAATTCTATTCCTGCCACTTCGACATCCAGGCGAGTCTGCTTTAATAAGCGACCGAATGAACCTGCACCACACCCAACATCTAGTATCCGTTTAGCATCTTCCGGAACATGGGGCAATAATTCATGTCTGGGGCATTCATAGTAATCATCTACTTTAATATCGTACAGATTGACATTACCATCTTTCTTGTCATCTTCATCCATAATGTCAGAAACACCACTTCGAATCACATCCAGCATAACTGCCAGACGGTGATCATACGTATGCCCGGTCAATACCTTTTCCTGACCAGCCCGGGCAATCTGTTCACGTGCCGCATCATCCTGAAGATAATGCCGTATGCAGTCAACCAATTCATCGTCACTTCTATAAATGATCAGATCGGTGCCGTCGATAAATAGTTCTTCCAATCCATCCGCTTCATCAGTAATCAGCAAAGCACCGGATGCCATTGCTTCGAATACACGCATATTAACATCTCGATTATGGCAACAATTTACCACTATCCTGGAACGTGCATAGACCTCTGCCATCTCTTCTGGCCAAAATCGACCAATACAATGATTTGAGAAGCACTTTGCGACTTCTTGAAGGAGAAAGTGTCGTCGTCCGTTTTCTTCAGCACTCAAGCTTCCGACATACGATACATCTATATCGCGTTCCATCGGTGGCAATGCATGTAACTCAGGAGAACAAGCCAATGGAAGCCAGTGACAATTACGTACCCCATTGTTTTTAAAATACCCCAGTTGACCTGACTGCGCCATAAATACGAAATCAAACTGCCGGGCAATCCTGAGTCGTTCCTGGGGTGAAACGTGACTGTCAATTATGTAGGCAACCCTGGGCATTTTCAAAGCATCAAATCCCGGCGGTAATTTTTCCCGTCCAGAATCGATATACAAAAAATAATCTGGGACAAAACTGTCCAAACGGTTCAGCATTGATTCAAAGGATTCATCAAAAGCCAAGTCCATCTCAAGAGTTTCGTAATGTGGTATGGGTTCAGAAAAACCCCACATACGCAGTACTTCATCTGGTAACCGAAATCCAGCCGTCTTGACTTCAGTAATTTTTCGGGCTGCGGTCTCAAAATATCGTCCGGTCGTAAATGGAGTTGAAATGTAATTTATCAGTAATTGTGGATTTGCTGAACCTTCATTTACTTCTGTTGCATGTGGAAGTATACGTGGCAGTGTCTGTGCTTGACTGGCGTCAGAAACGACACTGGTCTGTCGCGATACATTGTTAACTTCTTTACGTAATGGGATTTGCCCAAAACTTTCGGCATGAGCAAAGATCGCTGTCTTCCATTGTTCAACAAACCGTTCAATCGGAAATTTTGATGCAACAGTCTCACGACCTTTAATACCAATTTGCTTTGCAAGCTCTTGATCTTGCAGCAATGCGACTATTATTTCGCGTAGTTCTAATACATCGTAAGACAGAAACCCGTCAATGCCGTGTGTGATGGGTGAGGTAGGGTTTTTTAAGGCCACAACAGGCATACCAACAGCCATGGCTTCCAACATAGACAGATTATATCCGTCTTCATAAGCTTCGCGTGATACATGTAACAGACAACGATACTGCCTGTAAAATGAAATCAACGCTTCAAATGACTGTGCCTGCCTGGAGTCGGGTATCGTAGGATTCACTCCTACTACCTGATTGGGGAATCCATCACAGACTGCATCTTGAAAATCGACGTCAAACATTACATCACGCTCACGCATGGTGTTTCCCACCCGAAGCACACTGGCGAATTCCCCAGTATAGCCAGTATACACATCCATAGGAATTCCAGGATATATTACATGCCCCGGAATACCATAATCTTTTTGTTTCGAATCAGAAATAAAAACAAAGTTAAATGATTTCTGGAGTTGCTCCAGTAGATGTGCATAAGTTTCTAGGGGATCTCCCTGATCAACAGTGATTTTTGTTTGAAGATAGGTTTTGCGATTATGACAGATTAGAATTTTCGGACAAGTCGCATGAAATACATCGATTGCATTCATTTCATTATGCGCAATGATCAAATCATACTTGTTGCATTTCAACTTGTCCCGCCAAACAGGTTCTTCCAGAAGTGTCATAGTGTCAGGAATCGGTCGAAATTGGGATTGCCAGGGCCGTGCCAATGGGCCTTCAGTATAACAACCCACATCCATCGGCATTCCGGTATATGCCATCAAGCATAAATAAGGTTCATGAAAATTGAACGTGAGGATGCGTGGTGTGTTCATGTGGAACGAATGTTTGCCGCTACCTGTTCTCGTAACAAAGCGACTACTTGCTGTTCTTCATCTGCCCGTGGCGCCAATTCGTACTCCAGCAAATCACCCAATGCTATCCAGTCTTCACTCTGCATAGTGTCAAGTGCATCGTTTAAAAAAGCATTGAGTTCAGCGTGTTGTTCCTGTATAGATTTACCATTAATTAGAAATGCTGCCATGTCAATGTTCTGTGTTTTCGCTACCAAGAGCTGACGCTCCTTGACTATGTGCCATAATTCAGTCAACTCAACAAACGAATTCAGGGCATCATGTGGCTTACCGCTTTGAAATAACTGGGCCAGTTCACGACAAGCGATAGGCAATTCCGGAAGATTCTCCATAAGCTGATTTAAACAATTCATAGACATTTCATCAATGTCTTGCGTTGTTATTTCAATACTTACCGGTGAATTGATTGGTACATTTTCCATTCGCAGTTGTACGTCTTCAGGAGAAATCAGATCACCATTCAGTCGAAGCGCAACAATAGCACGCCGTTTGGAGTGTAAATTGTCCGTTAAGATACGAAAGGCTTCCAGTAAATCTTCGGGTTCACCTTGAATCTGATGATTTTGGACGCCATCTACGATTATTTCCATAGTGTTGCTAATCCCTACTTTGACAATATATTGGAAATATCTTCAAGGTTGGCAGGTACTGCTGCCTGGGCATTTTCTTCCTGAATCGCCTGATAAACTTCTTGTCGATGTACAGCAATAGAACGCGGAGCAATAATACCAAGTTTAACCTGATTATCGCGCAAATCCAGCACCTTGACCTCTATATCATTTCCGATCATGATGCTCTCATTTTCTTTACGTGTCAGTACGAGCATTGATCGCCTCCTTACGTTCACGCGCTTCCTGCATATGCCTCGACAAATAAAATTGAATCGGATAATCAGACATTTCCAACACAATTTGCTTACCTAACCGTTGTCGAGTATTGATTACTAACGGCGCTTTGAGATTTGTACGGATTTGGGAAGGGTCAGCAGGCACCACCAATAACGTAAATACCTCCAGGTCTGATGCCGTTTCAACAGCCAGCTCATTCATGTCATGGGTGTTGAGCTCTACCTTGTAATCCGGTACATAGAGATGGGGATTCATTAATAAAAAAGCCATTTCTCCGGATTCTGTAGATTGAAGCCAATGCAAACTACTGTTGTCCGGGCCTGGCAACAACACAAATCGTCGATACTGTGGAAAACCAATAATTGGTTGTGTAAATGTAATCACAGTATCTACATCAATTTCGATTTTACCAAATCGTGTTGTGTCCAGAAACATCCTTGTCCTCCGACGCTACCCCCATAATATACAGGCAGTATGCACCAATACATAGCCAAAGTTCAAATCATTCTGATTTAACAGACCCCAATTTCGACATTTCAGGCAATTCAGATATGAATTGAGTATGTATTCAGTCTTTTCGAAGTCAGCATACAGTGTTTAATGCTATATCCAGACGTTCCTGTAAATCATCAAATTCCTCAAGTCCGATAGAAACACGGATAAGATACCGTGATATACCAATAGACTCTGCCCAATCAAGTTCCTGATAATGAGCCAACAGTGTATATGGGCAAGCCAATGAGAAGTTATTCCCCAGACTGGGGCCTTTGGAAACCCGCAATGTATCATAGAACTTCGGCGCACGCTGGTGTGCATCTTTGAACAACAAAGAGAACAAGCCCCCATACCCACCTTCGGGTTGACGTACCAATTCATACGCTCCCGGAATCCGATATTGTGGATAGTACACCTCAGCTACGTGTGGGTGCGATTTTAAGTAAGCACAAAGTTTCGCCGCAGTCGTATTAATACGTTGCAATCTGGGGATAAAAGTACGAGAATTATACTCCAACGCGATTGCATCTTCTCCCCACAATAAATCCTGATGATTGGTATTCAGGAAATAGCCGAATACATCATGATGTGGTGACTCCGGGTTTAACACCAATGAGCCAGCCATAACATCACCAGTGCCGGAAAAATACTTAGTAAGACTGGTCACCAGTGCATCAACATAAGGCAACAAACTCAAGTTATAAAATGTGCCCGCAGTATCATCGACAATCAAGGGAACTTGATGTTTACGCAATAACGCAGATAAACGGGGTATGTGTGCTCCATCCAATAAAGGATTGCCTGGAAACTCTGTGATGACGCCTGAAACCGTCTCATTCTCCAGCAGCACCTCCAATGCATCCAATGACATGTCATTTGGATGAGGAAAGAAATGTGCCCCGGGACCCCATACCGTTTGTATCTTGTAGACATCTACATAGGGAAAGCCAAGTTGTACATTCTTTGCTCCCGGATGTTGCGCCTGCATCATGGCCAAAGCTTCTGTCAAAGCAGACATCCCTGATGGATACAGATATACTGCATCAGATTTCACACCTGTCAGTCCAGCTATACGACTGCGGATTATCTGCTTGGCTTCCAACCCAGCAACAGCATCTCCGCGTTCTTCCAATAAGGCTTGTGCGCGTCGCGAACTGACGATTTCCCCAAAATGTTGCCAAAATTGGCGAGCAGCGACAAAAGCAGCCTCTGGGAACAACACAGCATGGATACCATTTCTGTCCAACGATATTATGCGTGGACGACATCCTGTTTTCGCTGTCAGGTACGCAGCACAACGATGGGCTGTTTCCTCCGATGGCATGGCTATCGCTGTTTCTCCTGAACGGGCAAACCGTTCACGACATGCATCAAACAAGCGCTGTGCATAGGGATGTATTACAAATCGTGGATACCCTGAGCTGAGTCTGCTCAACACTTCAGGATTGCCTTCTTCGTACCCCACAACATGCGACCAAAGTGGTAGAGCTACCGAAGCGGCATGCGGTGTATCAGGCAAGGACTTGCCCAGGTCTTCTTCTCGCCATAGCGGTTCTCGACATAAAGCGGAAGCGATCAGGTGATCTATATTAAGTGATTCTGATTCCAATGCAGTATTAGAAGATTTTTCAGACAAAATGCGCACCAAGTATGTAGGATAAATGATAAAAAACAATACAATAATTAAAAATTAACAGGATAATAGAACAAGCAGACATAAAACCCTATAGTACTTATCAACATGCATATAATTCCACATTGAACAACATAAGAAACAGCATGATATGCCTCATTTTCTGGCTACTGGATTGACAACACACCATGAAAACGTTTAATTAAGATGTTAGGGGCTGCCAGGGTGTCATTCCACCACGCTGTATATGAACCCTTAAAGCAACTGATAGCGCTCGTACAATCTCCGGTCGCTCTGCAATCAAGTTGTGCTGTTCAAGCGGGTCCTCATCCAGGTTATACAGCTCCATAGGGGAATAAGGATTATTCTGCATCAACTTCCACGCACCTCGTATCAGTGCTTCATATGATTTACCGCCATAATCAAGACCACCTTCACGACGCACAAAATATAACTCTCTTTCTGCGTCGTCCATTCCCTCACCACGCAATATCGGCATCAGACTTACAGCATCAATATCTTCCGGCAATGGTACACCAGCCAATTCCAGAAATGTGGGGAACACATCAAAGGTCAATCCGGCATAATCACTTTGTGAACCGGGTTCAACATTTCCTGGCCACCGCAGAGCAAAGGGTACCCGTAACCCCCCGTCATAATGGCTTTGTTTGCCATCTCTCCAAGGGTGATTACTCTGTGCGTGGGGCAAGGATCCGCCATTGTCACTGGTAAACACAACCAGCGTATTTTCTTCTATCCCATTTGCCTTGAGCGATTCCAGCACACGGCCAATAGCATGGTCCAGATGTTCTACAAAGGCTACATTTAATGCCCGTTTTTCCTCCATCTGAGGAGCACGTTTTTTGACCTTGTCATACCAGTCATCAGGCGGTTCAATGGGGAAATGTGGCGCATTGTATGCCAGATACAAAAAGAATGGTGTTTCAGGTAAAATGGCGCGGTCTGCAATATAATCACATGCCCAATCGGTAAAAAGATCGGTCGCATGGCCTTCCACTTCGATTACATCTTTATTCTTCCGCATATAATTTATATCATGGCGACGGTGGTCCCAGTAACTGTCCATCATGTCACCCAAAAAACCATGAAAGAAGTCAAAGCCACGCTCATTCGGTGTGTTGGGAGATTCGAGTCCCAAGTGCCATTTACCTACAATGGCGGTATGATACCCGGCTGCACGTAAGCGGTCGGCCAGGGTTGGCACACCAGGATCAAAATAACCCCAGGAATTTTCCGGGTGGGTACGAATCACCCCAGGCACTCCCACTCTGTCGGCATACTTACCGGTCAAAATGGCTGCACGCGTCGGAGAACAAACCGTACAGTTGGCACGCATCCGGGTAAATAACATCCCTTCCCGTGCTATCTGATCAATATACGGTGTTTTTACATCAGAGTCACCATAACACGAGACGTCACCATATCCTTGATCATCTGTCAGTATGAGTATTACATTCGGACGTGGTGCATCCGGATTTAAACTAGACAACAGAGAGCGATGCGCAATTGAAGATTTCTGCTGCCCTCCGTACGTGCTTGATGCCCCCAAAAACAATGCACTGATTACACTGGACCCAAGAAATTCTCGTCGCATCATATCGCGCCCTCCAGGAGCCTGCTGATCCATCAATAAATAGGCATGCTCCGTTTTATTTATCAAATCCAAACATGGGACTACTTACCCCATATTCAGTTCTTGCCTGAATCACCTTAGCCAATTGTATGTCATTCAACGGTGCCACTTTGCCCAGAGAGTAAGCCAGATACAATATCTTGGCAGCATGCTCAAGCTTCTCCATTTTCATAAATGCCTCTGTCAAAGATTTACCAACAGTTAAAGCGCCATGTCGGTCCAGAAGCAAGCCATCACAACGTCGTATGAGGGGGCGAATTGCTTCGGCACCTTCCTTCGAACTGGGAGTCGAATAAGGTGCTGTAGGAATACCTCCAAATAACGCTACTGTCTCCGGCAAAACGGGGGTTTCTAATGAGATACCCGCCAAGGTCAGGGCGATTCCATAAGTTGGGTGGGCATGAATTACGGCATCAACATCGGGACGTTCTTCATAAGCAGCCAAGTGCGTAAAAAACTCAGAAGTCACTTTTTTATCACCACTGACCCGTTCACCATTGCTGTCCGCGATAATAAGATCATCAGGTAGCATTTCCGCTTTAGAAACACCGCTTGGTGTACAAAGGAAACGGTCCGGCCCCAATCTGACACTTAAATTACCATCGGTCGCCATAACCATTTCTAAAGCATATAGACGCTGCCCCAGGGTACATATTAATTCACGCAATGCTGACTCGTTCAATAAAACACCTCTATGAAGTCGAAACCGTTAACACCTATAAAAAACTTTTATCAGATAACAAGTCGAAAATATGATTCAAATTGGCAATATTAATAGACAGGTGTACACCAGCTACGGTACTGATTCTCTTTTCCTCGTACCACATCAAAGTATAACTCCTGAAGCTGGCGCGTCAATGCTCCCGGTTCGCCATTGCCTATTATACGCCTGTCAACCGAGCGAACAGGTGCAACCTGGGCACCTGTACCACAGAAAAACAGCTCATCACACACATAAAGTTCTGTACGTGCAATTGGGCGTTCCACCACTTCAAGACTGAGATTTTCTTTGGCCAATTCCATGATAGTATTGCGTGTAATCCCGATGAGTATATCAGAGGAAGGTGGCGGCGTGATTAGTTTGTCGTTCATCACCATAAAAATATTCATGGCGCTTCCTTCTGAAACCGTACCGTCTTCACGTAATAATATGGCTTCATGAAAACCAGCCTGTTTTGCTTCAGTCGCCGCAAGGGATGAATTGATGTAGCTTCCGGTTGTTTTTGCCCGACTGGGAATCGCGTTGTCAGATAGTCGCCGCCAGGAAGAAACCGCAACATCCAACCCGCTTTCAATATCTACATAAAGCCCCAACTTGATAACATAACAGCACAAACTGCTTTTGACATTGCGTACTGTCGGCCCAAGAGAACATTCGTTCTTGAAGCAGATGGGACGAATATACACACCTTCCTTGAATTTGCTTCGACGCGCAACTTCAATGCAGATATCTACAATTTGCTCTTGCGTTTCCTGAATATCCATACACAAAATATCAAAATTGCGGACAAAACGATCTACATGTTCATGTAAGCGAAAAATAAAAATATTGTCTTCTTCTGGCGAATAATACCCACGAATTCCTTCAAATAACCCAGTACCATAATTGAAGCCATGCGTCATAATACTTATTTTTGCATCTTCTATGGGGATATATTCTCCCTCAAAATATGCTGTCTGTCCAGGCACCATTGTCGCCATAAGAATTTACCTCTCTATCTATCGATTGGATTAAATTAAAAAATTTGATGTGTAACCTTTGAAAGCGGGCACGCAAGCATATAAATTTTGATCACCCACTTTAAATGCCCATTTATATACTCTCTATCGAATGCATACCATCTGATAAATGATCTCGACAAGTTATGGGGTTTATCAGGTAAAGTATTGCCGTTTTTCGGCGATTGATGCAAGCAATATCGATTATATGCCTCAGAAACCCGCTCAGGCAACACTCCGGTTACGTAAACGGTCCAGAGCAACAGCTGCAACTATGATGATACCAATGACAATATTTTGCACATAATTTGGAATGCCCATATGCATGCATCCATTGCGCAATACAGCCATGATTAATGCACCTATGACAGAGCCCAGAGCGCTCCCCTGCCCGCCACGAAGTGAACCTCCACCAATGACTACAGCCGCAATAATGTCCAACTCCATCCCTACCGCCGAGGTTGGGTCGCCTAATCCCAGATTGGCATATTGCATGATGGCGGCAACCCCAGTAAATGCACCACAAATGGTATATACACAAACTCGATGCAAGCTGACACGTATGCCACACAACTTGGCCGTGGCTTCGTTAGAGCCAATGGCAAAAACGTAACGCCCTAACAAAGTGTAGCGAAGTATAATAAACAATAGCACCATGAGTATGAGCATTATCCATACACCAGGCGCCACAGAATACCAACTCCCGATACTTGGTTCTACAACCATGAGTCCACCCAACCAATTATTTCGGGTATTGACCATGGATTGGCTTGCCAAGCCCAACGCGGTACCGCGCGCTATCTGCATCATACCAAGTGTTACAATAAACGGAACAATTCCCAGGGCAGATATAATAATGCCATTGATAAAACCACAAAGAGAACAGGCCAGAATCCCCCCCAGGGCTGCAATGAAAGGCAACATCCAGCCAATTTCATCTCCAGAAAAATGACGCAGAATCAAGGCGGTGACTACCGTACCCAAAGCTATCTGGGAACCGACACTCAAATCAATGCCAGCACTGATGATCACCAACGTCATTCCCAAAGCGCCTATGCCGATGATAACCGCCTGAGTAAGAAACGTTTTTGTATTATAAAGAGAACTGAACTTGTCTCCCGCCACAAAGAAAAAGATCAGATAAACAAAAATCAATCCCAAAAAAGGCGCGAAAATTCGAAATGTACGTTGAAGTTGACTATTCATGGATATCTACCAATATCGCCCGGACAATACACGTCCAGTGGATTAAATTTATAAATCATTTTTTATTAAATCATCTTTCAGAGCAGTGAGTCCTGAGGTAGCCACTTGCATGATACTATCCTCATTCCATTCCTCAACAGGACGTACAGCACTCATCACACCACGGTGCATGACAGCCAGGGTATCGCTTACGCCCAGAAGTTCAGGCAAGTAAGAAGAAACAAATATGATGCCTTTTCCCGATGCCGCCAATTCCCCGATCAGGCGATAGATTTCAACCTTGCTTCCTACATCAACTCCCCTGGTTGGCTCATCCAGCAACAACACTTCAGCATCTTGCTCCAACATGCGGGCCAATGCTACTTTCTGCTGATTACCCCCAGATAAATCCGCGACCTGTTGACAGGCATCCCGGCATCGTATGTTCATCAAAGCAGTCCAATGAGCGGCTCTACTTGATTCCCGGCGCAGTTTTAAAGGGCCAAATCCATGCCAAAATGCGAATCGCTTTAAAGAAGACAGGGTAATATTATGCGTTATGGGTAAATCCGTGGACAAGCCTTCTTCTTTGCGGTTTTCACTCAATAAGTCAATACCCATGTCCAGAGCCAGTCTTGGTTGCATATGCTTTAACGCTAATTTCTTCCTGCCAACATACATCACACCACTACGCACAGGATGCAATCCAAACAAGCCGCGTAACACCTCAGAGCGACCAGAACCAACCAGACCTGCTACCCCCAGTATCTCTCCACGATGCAATGAAAATCCTACCTCCTGTGGCATCGTGTCACCACACAAACCTTCTACTTTCAGAAACTGCTCAGACTGAATATGAGGTATTTTGGGAAACATTTCATCGAGGCTTCTTCCGACCATCAGACGGATAATTTCGATAACTGATGTATCGGCAATATTTCCGGTCTGCACCGTTTTCCCATCTCGCAATACCGTAAAACGGTCTGCAACCTCAAAGACTTCTTCCAGAAAATGGCTGATATATACAAATGAAATGCCACGTTCACGCAATTTTCTGATAACAGAAAATAAGATGCGGGCATCAGCTGCAGAAAGCGAACTGGTCGGTTCATCCATGATGATAATACGTGCCTCACGCAACAGCGCACGTGCAATTTCAATTACCTGTTGTATTCCAACAGAAAGAACAGCGACCGGTGCATTCAAAGGCAAATCCGCGTGACCCAGCAGGGCCAGCACATCACGAATTCGATTACGTTCACTTCTAATGAATCCCAACTTGTGCGGTTCCCGGCCAAGCATCAGGTTCTCTTCCACAGTCAGATGTTCAGCCAGCATCAACTCCTGATAAATCATGGCAATGCCCGATGCCATACCGGATGCTGGAGAATCTATATGGTGTAACGCACCATCAATATACACATTTCCGGTATCTGCTTTGTGCGCACCGCTCAGCACTTTCATAAGCGTGCTTTTGCCCGCCCCATTCTCACCAATAAGCGCATGTACCTCACCTCGGCAGACCGTCAGGTTGACATTGTCCAGGGCACGGGTTGCGCCAAAGCTTTTCGATACTCCCTGAAGCTCAAGGAGAGGTTTGTCAGAACTGGCAAGAGGAGACATATGATTTGTCTGATTTTCGATCAGCACTTATTCAACGCCCAGTGCAGCCAAGTCCGGGTAAATAAGTGCCTGTATATCTGGATCATGCAGGTTTTCCGCAGTGATCATAGCCAGACGGGTGGCAATACGCTTCTCTACAGAAGTACCTTGTATCACATCCAGAGCGGTGCGTACCCCCTGATAACCAATGTTGAAAGGGTCTTGTGATACAAGACCATGTACCGTACCTGCCTCAATCCCTTCCAGCAAGGTTTCACTGGTGTCAAAACCGACAAACAACACTTCTCTGGCTCGCCCAGATGCCTGAAGGGCACGCATCATACCAAAGGCAACCGGTTCACATGGACAGAACACCCCTTCAATTTGATTACCATAGCGGTTTAATAAATTCTGAGATGCCTGAAAGGCAGATTCCTGTGTTACACCCGCATATTGATTTGATGATAACAACACGATCTCTGGAAAGGAAGTCTCAAGTTCTTCCAGGAACCCAGCTTCACGCTCGGCCGTACTGGCGCTTCCCTCGCTATAGCGCAACAAAACGACATTGCCCTCTCCCCCCATCAATTCCCCAAGACGTCGTGCCGCCATACGCCCACCTTCATGGTTATCGGTGGCAACAAAGCTGCGGTAAACATCCGTTTGAAGGCCGCTGTCAATAATAACTACCGGAATACCACGTTGTTCTGCCAACTCGACAGGTCGTACCAACGCCGTATCATCCAGTGGTGCCAGCACAATGGCATCTACACCCCGTGCGACAAAGTTCTGCACAACATCAATTTGATGGCGGCGATCATCTTCACGCTCACCACTCATCCAGATGATGTCCACATCCAGCGTTTCAGCAGCATGCAAAGCACCTGCGTGTACCGTTCGCCAGAAATCGTGTGTGGTTCCCTTTGGTATTACCGCAATCTGCGGGCGATCCGACTTTGAAGCGCCTTCACCACGCAGTTGGTCTTCTCCCCCACAACCGGCAAGACACATGACGATTACTAAGCCCAAAGTCAGTGACGATACAATATTCCGCATGATGCTTCCTCCTGAAAAGCAAAACATAAGCCCCATTAGTCTGTCTGGATATTTAGACAGGCACACAATTCAGACGCTCATGTTAACGCATGCGGCAAAGCAATTGCATCATGCTTGCCTGTTACACGATACACACAATCAAAGGATAACAAACAGGTGAATATTCCGATACGGTTTTTCGAGTAATCTTCCAGTGTTCGATCACCGGATTATTTAACTTTCGTGGTCCGGTACATACGGTTCAACAATTACACGATTTGAAGAAACACGCCAGCGACTTTTGTAGGCATCCTCATAGTATATGTCGTTCAGACGATGAATCAGTTCCAAACTGTCCGCAATGTCAGCTTCTACAAGGTCCCGCATGGAAACCAGTCCCTTGTATACCCCGCCATTTCCCAACACCAACAAATGACGAACACCATTCTGATGCATCATGGCCTTGGCCTTGTGAATTTCATCATCCATATTGATGTTGATCATGCTGGTGCTCATTACATCGCGTACCAAGACTTTATTTGGGTCAAGACTGTTATTCACCACCCGGTGTAGTAAATCACGTTCCGTAAAAATACCTACAACATCATCGTTATCTTTAACCGCCACAGCGCCTGTATTTCGCTCACAAAGGTAATGTACCACCTGCTGTACGGTGTCATCCGCGCTCACCCAGTACGTATCCCGTGTTTGTATCACATCTGCCAAAGTTTTCATGGCAAATTCCTCCAATTGTTATGGATAAACTCTGCTACAAATAATAAAAGCAGCATTCTATGCATAGTTTATCATAAATATAAACAAATATGAGATTTGGAAAATTCGCTGTGGTAAATTCCAGACTTAGGCAAGAAATAGTTTTTAAAACGAACTGGGATTGCAAAGCTTGACAGCCAAATATTCTGTACGCCGCACAAGCGCACACGACTGCATTATGTGCAGCCATTTACATGGATGTAAACATTACATGCGATTAACAGCAACTGTTCTGTTCATGACAGTTTGAATCGGCATTTCATCAAAAACCTGGCCATCCAGCTCGCGGCCTGTGCGTTTTTTGTTCACACCACCCCATTGCTTGAAGAAAAAAGGCACATTGACCATTTAGCACTGCTGCATAATCTCGATCACCCAGTCATATTCCATAGGACGCGCGCCCGGGCCCGACTCTCCCCCCACTATTACCCAATCAATACCATCAAGTTTCAAATCCGGTAATGGGCCAAGCAAGGGTTCCAGCGAAAGGAATCTGGTCTGTGCCCTGGTTGCACAAAGTGCGTCAATTCGCGACACATAGCGATCATTTTCGACACTGACCCCCATCCAGACATTTTGTGGCCACTCGATGCTGGGACACAATGCCAGCATCCGGTCAGCACGTTTGGTCAGTATCTGAAACACATGCCAATGGGCACGCTGCATCACATCAAACACCTGAAGTATATACTCCAGCGGTACATCGTCATGAAACAAATCACTCATCGAATTGACAAAGATACGTTGCGGCTTCCGCCACCGTAAAGGCAGCTCCAGCATATGCGGCTGCAACGTCAGCGCGAAGCCGTTGGCATAATTCGGCTGCCCCATAGCCTTCAACCTGCGGGCCATGCGCTCCGCATAACAATGCTTGCACCCGGGGCTTACCTTGGTACACCCCGTGACCGGATTCCAGGTCGCTTCCGTCCATTCTATAGAAGAATTACTAGCCATGACTGTCCTTAACTAAAATAGTAATGTATTAATCTTAATCCATTGAAGTCATTTTGCCTAAACCTTATCCATCAATACAACATGGCGCCGTTTTCCGCCAATGTGATAAAGTAGAACACAAAAAATACAGGAAACCAAAATATGCCCGAACCTTTTCCCTGGAACTATTGCGCGGCGTGCGGCAAGCCGTTGATCCAGACCCTTGATGGCGATCAAGAACGGCCCTACTGCGCTGCGTGCAACCGATTCTATTATCATAATCCGGTACCTGCTTCGTGCTGCTTTGTACGGCGTGGAGCGGATGAGTTGTTGTTTGCCCAGCGTGCCGTGGAACCTTGTAAGGGCCAGTGGACCTTGCCCGGTGGTTATGTGGAACTGGGCGAAACAACCGAAGAAGCCGCCTTGCGTGAATTGCTGGAAGAGACAAATCTGCGGGCAAGTAAAGTGCAGCTTTTAGGGGTGAATACGCAGCAAAGTAAAACTACAGGCAGTATTGTGGTTTTTGGATATCTCATTGAAGACTGGGAAGGTGAGGGAGAGATGTGTCCCAATTCTGACGCAATGGACCTTCGCTTTTTTTCAAAAACAGACCGCCCACCCGTTCCATTCAGCGCGCATCGGGAACTCATAGCGATGTATGATGCCCTGGTAAGCTGAGTTTTGTTCTGCTGTCATGCCTGTATTGAAGACGATGTTGGCTTTTTGTTCATAGAGACACTGACAGACAAGATGCTCAGTGCCAGCAATACACAAGCCAGGTAATACAATGGATAACAGACAAAAGCGTTCCAGCGACCTGTATCGACATAGCGCCAATTGGCCAGAAAAACATCGGAGATATAAAACAGAATCGCACCACTCAGGCTGACATACTTGCCCGCACCTGACCGTGAACCTCCGGCAAACATCAGCATGACCGTAATCACCAAGGTATAGGCAGCCACCTGAATCCGTTCTTCCGCTGGCACATTGGGGCCTAACCATAAGAAATACACCCCCAGACTCACCAATGCCATAATCAGGCTGCTGGCAAGAAAATATCGTAGATCAATCGCC
>Ga0334884_1001551_pt1 | contig 33437 bp, 27 predicted proteins | sample GraSluR1_MG_7_FD_207215 | JGI IMG/M metagenome (GOLD analysis project Ga0334884, IMG submission 207215) | Sludge microbial communities from methane-producing bioreactor in Wageningen University, Netherlands - Granular Sludge_12_05 R1 | ecosystem: Engineered > Bioreactor > Anaerobic >... | reverse complement strand
ATGATTACCTCCTGAAACTTAATAATTTGATATACAATAATAGCAGTTTTATGTAAAAATATCAATATATTTATTGAGGACATTAAATCGACACGCCCGCAGGCGGGAACCCAGTAAGGCATAATACTAGCACAAAAAATTATAATCTTCCCTAATAACCAAACCCACCTGCAGGTCGAACAAAATGCAAGCACAAAGCTGTGCCCTCGTCCCCTTCATCATCCCCCTGGTTACCCACCATCGTGGGCATGACGTTGAGAGGTCGCACTTTGCGCTTCTGCTGGATACCCACCTTCGTGGGTATGACAGATTAGGTGTATATGACGGGTGTGTGTGAACAGCGGAGCGTAATGTATGCCGCCACCTGGTTCCATATCCCGAAGGGATTACATCACCGTAGCGCGGGGTAAGGCCAACGAGCCGCCACCCCGGGAACACGACGCCCTCACAACACCGCACCCCGAAGGACGTGCCAGCAACACCCTGTCGTACTTCATCACTCCTCTGGACACGCCACCTGAATGGGTAAGACGGAGTGATTGCGTGTTGTCTTTGGCAAGAAAGTTTTAATTGTAATGCTGTTATAACGTTTCCCGGTACCCCTGCAAGGCATCCGCGTATTGCCTGGCATTTTCGGTGAGTCCTTTGAAATCGCGTGCCTGGACGAGTTTGCTACTGATAAGGTTGGAGCCGACACCTACTGCTGCCGCACCAGCCTCGAAGAAACTGCGCAGGTTGCCCGCGTCGACACCACCGGTAGGCACGAGGGGTATTTGCGGCATAGGAGCACGTACAGCTTTGATGTAATCGAGGCCACCCAGGGTTGCCGGGAAAACCTTGATGAGATCGCCGCCATATTCCCAGGCCTGGAAGATTTCTGTAGGGGTGAAGGCACCGGGCAGGACAGGCTTGCCATAACGATGGCCCATGCGAATGACCGTTTCCACGGTGACAGGGCAGACCAGGTATTGTGCGCCTGCCAGCAGGGCGTGCCGGGCTGTTTCTGCGTCCAGTACACTGCCAACGCCAATCAGTACTTCATCTGAAGTAAAACGTTCAGTAGCCCGGGCGATGCATTCGAGCGCGCCTGGAGAAGTCATGGTAATTTCAATGCAGCGCACCCCGCCCCGGGCCACAGCGGCCACAGTTTCCAGCAGCGTATCAACATCTGCCTCGGCTCGCACAATAGCGATAATACCACCTTCTTTTAATGATTGAATGATTTCATAGCGGTCCATATCTAATAATCCTTTCGCATACATTCTCTACGGCACACAGGCAAGTAAAGACACCCGACAGCGTGCTTACACTACAATCTATTGCACAAGTCAGGTCTGCTCCACGTTACGCATGCGGTTACGGTAGTAGTCCAGAATTACAGCAGCCACGATTACCACACCGGTGATCAGTCGTTTAGTCGATTCCTGCGCGCCAAGTTGCGACAAACCGGTACCAAGCACGGCAATAATCAACACACCGAAAAAGGTACTGATAACGGAACCGCGGCCTCCCATCAGGCTGGTGCCACCGATAACTACTGCGGCAATAGCCTGAAGTTCCAGCCCATATCCCGCGTTCGGATTGGCACTGGAAAGTCGGGCTGTGTGAAATATAGCGGCTACGGCAGTCAAGGTCGAGCACAAGGCAAACACGCTGAGTTTAATGGGGCGGGTGTCCACCCCGGACAGCCGCAGGGCTTCTTCATTGGTTCCGATGGCGATGAGGTAACGTCCGTAAACCGTGCGTGACAGTACAAATTGTCCGAGGAGGACGATGGCAAATGCAGTGATGAAGGGCAGGGACAGCCCGAAAATTGATACCTGTGCGATGGCTTCCACGGGAGTGCCAAGGTACATGGTGCGCGATTCTGTAGCCATGTACGCTCCACCACGGGCAATTTCCATCATGCCAAGCGTAACGATGAAACTGGGGAGCCGCCAATTGATGATCACGGTACCATTGAACAAGCCGCACATCAAGCCCGAACACAGGCACGCGAACAGGGCTACGGGCAGGGGCATTTCAAAGCGAACCAATACAACACCCAGTACCGCGCCGGACAGCGCCATAACGGAACCGACACTTAGATCAATGCCGGCAATGATGAGCACAAAAGTCATGCCAACCGCAATGATGGTGATGTCGGGAATCTGGTTGGCGATGGTCAGGAAGGTGGTCTTGGTGAAGAAGTTGTTCGCCATGGTTCCAAAGACAGCCAGCAGCAACAGCAGCACCAGGGTCAAGCCGATGTATTCACCGATAAACGAGCGTATGAAGGAAAATTTGTTTGCCAAAAATTTGTTTGATGCTTTGCTCATAATAACTCTATCCTGAAATCCTGTCGTTACTTATATTCACTGAATGCGGCGGCCATGATGCGTTCCTGGTCCCAGTCGTTGCGATCAAAGGTGGTGACCAGTTTACCGGCACTCATCACGGCGATACGATCGCAAACCGCCATAAGCTCTTTGAGGTCTGACGAAACAAAGATTACAGCCTTGCCCAGTTCGGTCATCTGATTCAACAACTTGTATATTTCAAACTTGGCACCTACATCGATGCCACGGGTAGGTTCATCAAAGATGAGAATGTCACAATCTCGCAATAACCACTTGGCGAGTACAACCTTCTGCTGGTTGCCTCCGCTCAATTGTTGTGCCAGTTGTTCGGTGGAATGGTATTTCAGATTCAGCTTGTCTGCCAATTCTCTGGTCGCCACCATCTCCCGTTCTTTATGAATGTAGCCTGCCGTATGAAAATGCTTCAGCGTGGTGATGGTGGTGTTTATCCGAACCGGCAGGCGCAGAAACAAACCTTGTTCTTTTCTGTTCTCGGTCAGGAAGGCAATACCATTGCGCACAGCATCGGAGCATTTCCGAATTCTGGCTGGTTGGTCTGCGCCATGAAGGTAAATCGAACCACTCTGGGGCTTGTCCGCGCCGAACAGGGCCCGCATGGTCTCGGTACGCCCGGAACCCATGAGTCCCGCGAATCCGAGTATCTGGCTTTTCTTCAATTCAAAACTGACATCACGCACTCTGGAACCACGATTCAGATTGACCACCTTCAATGCGGTTTCCTGATAGTCTGGTTCTGGCCGGTGCAACGTGATCGCGTCAAGTTGACGGCCCACCATCAAGTTTATGATGTCTTCAATAGTGGTTTCAGAAGTCGACAATGTCTTGACATACTGGCCATCTCGCAGCACTGTCACATCATCTGCAATCTCCATGATTTCTTCCATCCGATGTGAGATATAGACGATGCTGACTCCCTCTGCCTTGAGTTGCGCGATTTGCCGGAACAGCAGTTGCGTCTCAGAATCGGTCAGAGAGGCTGTTGGCTCATCGAGTATTAAGACACGGCAGTTCTGTGACAATCCAGCGGCGATTTCCACCATCTGTTGCTGACCCACCCCCAGTTGGTGTATGCGCACGGACGGATCGACATCCTCCAGCCCCACCATACGCATGAGATGCCGGGCGACCTCATGCAGTTTGCGATAATTCACCACACCCCACCGGGCGGGTAAGCGCTCCAAGAAGATGTTCTCGGCGACCGACAGGTTGGAAATCAGGTTCATCTCCTGCATAACCATGCGGACACCCGACTTTTCCGCGTCGCGCTTGCTTGTTGGTATGTACTCAGAATTGCCCAAGGTCATGCTGCCGGAATCCAGCGGCGTAATTCCGGACATGATGCGGGACAGGGTACTCTTTCCAGCACCATTTTCCCCCACAAGCGCGTGAACACTCCCGGCATACAAGGTCAGTCCGACGTCAGATAGTGCCTGTACGCCGGGATAACGCTTGGATATGCCTTGAGCCGTAAACTGAACCTGACGCTCGGTAGACATCATTGCAGCATATCAGCCGTAACCAGATCGACAGCGGTTTCTTTGTCCTCGAGTATCGCCGAACCATCTTCCAAAATGGAAAGTGCATATTCAATTCCGAAGATGGCCAATTGGTCTGCGTACTGGTCTACCGTGCATAGTATGTCGCCCTGTAATATCAACTGTTGAACCGCCTGAATATTGTCGAAACCTACGATCAGGATATCGCCAATTTTTCCTGCGGAACGCAAAGCAGCCACAGCACCGAGTGCCATGCTGTCATTTGCGCATAACAATGCCTTAACCTCCGGGTGCTCTGTGATAATAGCGGATGCCACCTGGTTGGCCCGGTCTGTTTCCCATTGCCCGGATTGAGAGGCGACCAGATTCAAGCCTGCGGCCTCAATCGCGTCTTCAAAACCGAGTCTGCGCTGTATGCCGTTAAAGGCATTAGGAGCACCTTCGATGATGGCCACCTGATCGCCTGGCGACAGATGTTGTGCCAGGTATTCGCCTGCCAGGCGTGCGCCTTTGCGGTTATCCGGGCCAACAAAAGGTATCTTAACGTTGCGCTGGGCCATCACGTCTTCGTCCAGCTTGTTGTCGATATTGATAACCACGATACCGGCTTCCTGTGCCCGCTGAGATACCGACACCAAGGTTTGTGAATCCGCCGGTGCGATAACAATCGCCTGAACTCCCTGGGCAATCATCAGTTCCACATCACTTATCTGGCGGGCATCGTCCTGTTCATCCCGTATTCCTACCGCAATCAGGTTGTAGCGGTCGCTGTGTTCCTGCTGATGCGCCTTCGCGCCATCTTCCATGGTCTTGAAAAATTCGTTGGCCAATGATTTCATAACCAGGGCGATACGGGGTCTGTCATCGTCTCGGTCTGTCCCGCAACCTGTTCCAAGCAGCGCCCAACCAGACAACAAAACACCGATCAACACACAAGATACAAGCTTCTTCATGATTCCGTCTCCCCTGATACCTATTAAGATTTAAATTATAAGCTACCTGAATGATTTTCTTGTTCCAACATCCAGTAGACCCTTCTTGACATCCTGGAAAATCGGGTACCTGAAGCAATTGCGTCTGCAACGCATAGTATACAATCAGGATATTAAAAACTAAGCATCAACATGTAGCTCTAGCCAACAACAGCTTGATTGTAACAACAGGAAGTTGCCACTTCAAAACTAGCTGACCCTATTGGAGAATCTACTATTATTATTTTGCGTCCCGTACCGGCAGGTGCATCATCAGAATATCTATTTCATCCGCAATGAGAACCGGATCGCGACGCTCTATCTGGTAGCGATGGGTGCCCTCGGGGTCGTCTTCCCAGGTGTTGTGACCACTCTCAGGATTTATGACTATGCGACCCGGTGCCGACCAGTCCCAATAGTCGGCAGCAGAACCATTGTCCAAGCCACGGGCCGCGTAGAGCAGGGCAGCCTGGTCCCAACTGCGGTGCGGTTGGAGATTGTTGAACAACTGATACGAACGTCGCACCGGGCTGTCTTCGGGCAGTAGGTGTAAAAGCCGGCCCGTGTAGATGTAGCGCCCGATTTCCCAGCCACTGAACAGAATATCCGTGGGCCAGGCATTGATAGCTTCGGCAGATGCACTGGCATCCCACAGGATGTTGGCTTCCCGCCCTTCGGGAAAGTACCCGCCCATACACATCCAGACACGTACTTTTTTCTCTACCAGGTCATGGCCATTTAGATCACTGTGGCTGCATGATGCACTGGCCAGTAAATCACGCAGGTTCGTCTTGTACCCTATGCTGACAATCACCACACTGTTGTCAGGTTGTGCTGCCAGCACTTCACGATACAATGCGACAGCATCCGGGGCATCACCCGCATTTTCCAACGTGCCCGGAAACTCCTCAGCTATCTGCGTTGCGTAGCGGGATTCACGGTCAACTCCGCTCCCTTTCACTACACCGATGGGCAGATCAGGGCGCCCAAAGTAGGTGTTGATCCGATTTGCACACAGCGTCGCGTCGGGATTCTTCGCCGACATCATAACGGCAAGGATTTCAATCTCACCCCTATCCGCCAGTGCGTGTAACATGGCCAGCGCGCCAACATCATCCACATCTGACTCCATATCGGTGTCCAGGATAATCGGTACCAGTGATTTTTCATTTGCCACAGCCATGGTCACCACTCCAAATCCGGGAAAGAGAGCAACAATTGAACACATAACTACAAGAACCAGCATTAATTTTGTCCATTGCATATCCAGCGTCCACTCCTGTTAAATTCGTTAGTAAAGGACAGTACCTGCCTGCATCGATTTGGCTGTACTGCAATATGCCCCTAGCATCTGCAGACCTCCTGTATAGTAATCAGCTTTATCACCACATGGTTCCACCAGACATTTTTAGCTTGATAAAATTCAGTAAAATTCGATTACCAACAAATTCACTATACCTAAGCTTCGTTGTGGACTTCAATACCATTCTAATATATCCGTAATAGATAGATGTTGAGACCATTATTTATTGTCATACTATTTTGGTGAAATGCGGCTCGGTATCTCCTGCTGGCACGCCCTCCGGTGTGCGTTGTTGGGGGAGGGACGTTATCGCGGAGTAAGGCCGCAGGCCGCCACCCCGGGACAACTGGACAATATTGCGAATCTCTGATAGAGTGGAGGCTGTTTGAACAATGGTCAACGATGAAGGAGTCGGCGTGATGAACACATCCTGTACACTTTCTCGATTTTGTTTTGCTGTCTTTATGTTGTTGATGTTGGCGGCAATGCCCCCGGAAATCTTTGCCTTGGAAGGTGGGCTGCGTACGGAGCTGGTGATTACGCAGGCGATCAACCCGATATTTGTTGCTTCACCCCCAGCATCTACCAGGCTGTTTGTGGTGGAGCAGGCAGGTCAAATACGAATTTTCGAGCAAGGCGCATTGCTTCCTGATCCCTTTCTCAACATTACCAGCAGGGTGACCGCTGGTGGCGAGCGTGGCCTGCTGGGCTTGGCATTCCATCCAGAGTACCAATATAATGGACTGTTTTTTGTGTATTACACCACTACGCAGGGAAACAATCTGTTGTCGCGCATCTCCCGTTTTAACACCCTGGGCAACCCGTTAACAAGTCAATCTGCAGACCATGAATCGGAATTCATTCTGCTGGAATTTGTTCAACCAGTTCAGAATCACAATGCCGGTATGATTGCCTTTGGCCCCAATGATGGTTACTTGTACATCGCATCGGGAGATGGCGGCTCATCCAATGATCCGCAAAATGTCGCACAGAATCTAAACTCCTTGCTGGGCAAAATGCTGCGTATTGATGTGGACACCCCGCCTGCACCAACCCTGAACTACACCATTCCACCGGACAATCCGTTTGTAAATACAGCAGATGCGCGGCCTGAGATTTGGTCATACGGTCTGCGCAATCCCTGGCGTTTCAGTTTTGATCGCCAGACAGGAGATATGTACATCGGGGATGTCGGGCAGAATGCCTGGGAAGAAATCAACTTCCAGCTTGCGGACAGCACCGGAGGTGAAAATTATGGCTGGCGTGTTTTTGAAGGGTCGTTCTGTAACAGTGTCATCAGCGCTGTTACGGAGGAAGATTGCCTCCAGTTGCTTCCTGACGTTGTGATGCCGGTGCATGAATACCCCAATCCTGACCACGGACGTTCTGTTACGGGAGGATATGTCTACCGTGGAAGTGTTATGCCGGAGTGGAACGGCGTCTACTTCTTCACCGACTACCTGAGCAACCGAGTCTGGTCATTCCGGGTGGAAGACGGAGGACGCGTGGCATTCAGGGAGCATACCACGGAGGTGAATCCCGGGGGCCAGATCCTGCGCAATATTGTCTCCTTCGGTGAAGATGCACAGGGCGAGTTGTACCTGGTCTCGCTGAACGGTGATATCTGGCGCTTCACACGGGACCCTGCCACTGCACCGGAGTTTCAAGTTTTGTTGTCAGAATTTGACGCATTGGACACAACTGGTGATGATAGTCTGTCGCTGGACGAAGTCCGTGTTGCACTGCCTGATCTGGAAACCCGGATATTTTCTTCAATTGACCTGGACAACGATGGCAGGATCACCCGCCCGGAATTACTGGCGTCCACTACCCATGGAATCGTACATGGGCTGGATCGAAATGTCGATGGGCGCATTGATTTGCAGGAATTGCTACGGGTAGTACAGCTATATAATTCCGGTGAATTGCATTGTGACCCGGACAGTGAAGATGGGTATGCCCCGGGAGCAGGTATCCGTGACTGCCTGCGATACCCCGCCGATACCCAACTTGACTGGCAGGTCAACCTGGGTGAATTGTTGCGTGTGATTCAGTTGTACAATTCGGACGGATATCGCTATTGTCCCGATGTCGTCTCAGAAGACGGCTATTGTTTTGTGGCGGGTGTATGATGCTTATGGATTTTGTTTGAGACCTTTTTTATGATAGTACCAGTTTTTCTTCAGTTGCCATTGCCGGAGAACAGACTCATGAATGAACACATCGCAACCTCGCGTCGGAATTTTCTGAAACAATTGGGTATGGCTGCAACCGCGTATGGACTAGGTTCCTTGCTGAACCAATCATGTTTGGTGCCGCAGGCTATGGCCGCAACACAAAATACCGCTGCCAACAGTCGACCCAATATCCTGTTTATTCTTATGGATGACATGGGATGGATGGATACCGGTGTCTATGGAAGCCGGTTCCATGAAACCCCCATTATTGACGGGCTTGCAGCACGGGGAATGCGTTTTACCGACGCCCACGCGGCTAATCCGCTCTGTTCCCCGACCCGCGCCAGTATCATGACTGGAAAGTATCCCGCACGCCTGAAAATTACTGCGCCAACAGGACACCTCCCGACGAACCTGGAGGACCCCGTGGTACCAGATACCGCGCCACCTGGTCAGAAGTTCCTTATGCCCGGCTCGCGTACCAAGTTGCCGCTGGAAGAATATACGATAGCGCAGGCACTCAAGGAAGCTGGATACCATACCGGATTCATCGGCAAGTGGCACTTGGGGCAAGAGGCATTCTGGCCGGACAAGCAGGGTTTTGATGTGAACATTGCCGGCGCGCACCACCCTGGCCCACCGAGCTATTTCTCGCCTTATGGCATCGAAACCATTGAAGACGGCCCGGATGGTGAATACCTCTCTGACCGCATCAGTGACGAGGCCATCCAATACATTGAAGCACACCGCGATGGCCCATTTTTCTTGTGCCTGTGGCACTTTGCTGTACACAGTCCCTGGAACGCGAAGTTGGAAGACATGGAGCGATTCTTTGGCAAGGTGGACCCGCGGGGCGAACAGCACAATCCCCTGATTGCCGGAATGCATTACAACGTAGACCACAACCTGGGCCGCGTACTGGAAACCCTGGAGGAGCTGGGTATCGCTGACAACACCATGATCATCTTTACTTCTGACAATGGCCAACTGCGTGATGTTCCTGGGGCACAGGGCAGCCCACGCAACAATACGCCCCTTCAGGGTGGTGACCATGTCACCTCGAATGCGCCGTTACGTGGGGGCAAGGCACAGATATGGGAGGGAGGTACCCGGGTGCCCCTGATTGTCACCTGGCCAGATCACGTCGCATCGGGAACCGTCAATGATACGACCGTGTCCAGTGTAGACTTCTATCCGACAATGCTGGAGGTTGCAGGTGCTACCGCAAAACCCGATCAAATCATCGACGGGGAAAGTATACTGCCATTACTTACCCGGAGCAGTGAGCTGGAACGCGACGCCATTTTCTGTCATTTCCCGCACACGCCCCTGCAAGCCAAAGGTCCCTCGGCGTATGTGCGTAAAGGCGACTGGAAGTTGATCCGATTTTTCGAACTGGGTGATGAGCTGTATAATCTGCGCGATGATATTGGCGAGACCACCGACCTGACAGCAGAACACCCCGAAGTACTGGCTGAAATGCAACAGTTGATGGAACATTTTCTTGAAGACACCGGCGCACTGATTCCCCGGCTGAATCCGAATTATCGGGGTGATTAATCATCAATTTCGATAACATTCATAGACATGATGTGGAGCCAACGATACCTTGCCAAGATATGTGTTGTCCGTGGAGACCCATAACATCGCATAAAGTCACCCTATTACAACAGATCGTATATACTATTGGAGCCTCCTGCTGACTCATTTCCTGTAATGAAAATTTCAGCCTGAATCGTTATTCAGGTGAATTTGAATGGCAAATCAGTCTAACCCAATTTTAATATAAATCTAACAATAATTAAATATTGCTTTGTGACTAAAATTTTAAGTAACCTTTTTTGTTTAGTATGATATGGATAAGTAATAGCACCTTAATTCTGCTTTATGCTCTTTTATTTATATACTTATAAGAAAGTTCATAATTTCATGGTCGGTAAGCTGCAAGAAGAGTTGAAACAGTCCAAACCGTTTGTAAATCTTGAGTCGGAAGCCTACATTAACCTCTTGATACTGGTACAACAGTTGACGGATGGTGTTTGCCTGTTGTTAAAATCAACAGCGTTGTCTATGCCGCAATACAATGTATTACGCATCCTTCGCGGTGCAGGTAAAACCGGTAGGAGTTGCAGCGAAGTTGCCGACAGAATGATACACAGAGTACCGGATGTCACCCGTCTGCTTGACCGTCTTGAATCACGGGGACTGGTGGTCAGGCAACGGGAAGCACGCGACAGACGTATCGTACGTTGTTGGATTACCGACGCAGGAATACATTTAATAGCACCTTTGGATGCGCCTATGGCGAAATTGCATCAAGATATGTTGGGGCATCTGGGGGAAGAAAAATTGCTGCAATTCATACAACTGGCAGAAGAAGCCCGTACAGGCGCAAAGAACGAATCCTGAGTTCACATTGCAAAACATAAGCGGTGTAAACGTAATCTGGTGTCGATATTATTTTGAAGTACCAATACCCTTATATATCGCAGGTAAAAAACGGCTTCAAATAAACAATTGCTAACAGGAATAAAAACAGTGTAAATTTAAGTTTGTTTTAACAATTAATTTTATGGATCGTAGTATAAAATAAACAATACAGGTAATGGTGAACTATGTATACTCCCCCTTCCAACGCAATTGTGCTTGTACTCGCACGACTCTTTATTAGTGCTATTTTCTTAATGAGTGGATTTGGCAAAATATTCGACTTCTCTGGTACTGCCGGATATATGGAATCGCACGGAATGCCCATAGCGTCGTTTTTTTTGTTGGGTGCCATTGTTTTTGAGCTGGCAGGAGGCCTTTCGGTACTGCTGGGTTACAAGGCCAATTGGGGCGCTGTGTTGTTAATTGTATTCCTGATTCCAACCACTTTGATTTTCCATGGTTTCTGGCGTGTGGAAGAAGAAGCGCAACGTATGGAAACCATACAATTCATGAAGAATCTGGCAATTCTGGGCGGGTTGTTTTTTGTATACAGCTTTGGTTCCGGAAGTATGAGTCTGGACAGACATTTAAGTAAAAAGCAACAAAGACCTTTTTGATACTCTCATGTATCCCCCTGGGGGGTTTGGTGTCCGTTTTTCTCCTTTTTCTGATACCAACCCCCTATTTTTTTATACTGTGACTGGTTTTACACAGTACAAAACCCTATATATATCGTGTTGAGTCAGATTATATACGACTTCGTCCGATGCTGGAAATGGCAATGCGAAGTTCATCGCAATCTTTGAAACGTTGTTCCGGATTTTTGCTTAACAGCCGCATGATAATGTCGCCAAGTTCATGAGGGCAATTGGGGTTTAGCTTAGACGGATGTTCCGGGGTTACTCGCAAATGACAGTAATTCAATTTTTGTAAATTGTCCACCATAAACGGCATACGTTCTGAGAACATAATATACATTGTAATACCAAGAGAGTATTGATCACTTTTGGCAGTTGTATGTTCTTTCCGGATAAACTCGGGTGCAACAAACATGGGTGTTACCTGTTCACCGGCACCTTTATCAAACAATTCCAACAACAGGCTGCTGCCGTAAAGCGAAAAGTCCGCGATTTTCGCTACCCCCTTGCGTGTAAACAATACGTTTGCAGGTTTGAAATCATGATGTACGATTTTGTTGTCATGCAAAAATTGCAGACCATTACATATCTGGGCGATGATGGTAAGGCGTTCCCGCAAATTCCAGGGTCGATTCTGTATATACCAGCGTAAGCTGGGGCCGTCCACATATTCCATCACCATGCACCGACCTTCTTCATCATCAATAAAATCAAATATTTTAACGATATTCACATGATCAAACTTTTTATAGCGCTTGATGCTTTTGGTGAGGTCCCGCAGGTGCAGCCGATTGCGGAAAAAGTTTTCATGGAACAGCTTTATCGCTACGACGTCCCCTTTTTGGGTATCGATGCCACGGTAAACCCGCCCCGTACCCCCTTGTCCCAGGATGAGGTCGAGCTTAAAATGATATAGTTTGGAACGATCAGGAACATACGCATCAGGATTAGACATATGTAACGGCTCCTATAGTTTTACAATAAAGCAGCTTCCATGCCAATCATATATCCAGTGGAATTACCGGTGCATCAGCCCAGAGTCCATCCAGATCATAGAAATCTCGGGCTTCCTGACGGAATATATGAAACAACACAGAGCCAAAATCCATTAACAACCAACCACCAGAGTAAACACCTTCTGTGTTAATTGGTGCCAATCCTATTTCACGCATTCCCTCGCGAACTGAATTGTAAATAGCTTTCATTTGCGGTTCACTGTTTGCTGTACACACAACAAAAACATCCGCAATGATGGTCAGCCCGCGCACATCCAATGCCTTGACATTTTGTGCTTTTTTGTCAGCGACCAACTCTGCTATTCGGCGTGTATTGGCCAAAAGCGAATCGTCCGCTTCCTGATTGGTTTTTCTCTTCAATAATGCAGCCAAATCGTACCTCCTATTTTGAAAGCTCTTCCTTCAGCAGATCATTCACCATGCCCGGGTTGGCCTTGCCGGTAGTCGCTTTCATGACCTGTCCGACCAGAAAACCTATGACACGTTCTTTGCCTGCTTTGTATTGTTCTACCTGGGCAGTATTTTCGGCAAGGACTTTCTGGATCGCATCCAACAGTGCATCACTATCACTGATCTGAACCAGGCCCTGTTCCTCAATTATCGTTTTTGGTGCTTTACCGGAGACAAACATTTCCGCCAGAACATCCTTGGCGATTTTACCGCTGATTTCACCCGCGTCAATCAATTGTATCATTTCAGCCAGATGCGTGGAAGACAGCACCGTTTCATCCAGTTCCTTCTTGGCTTCTGAACACAGTGCCTGGACGTCCCCCATAATCCAATTGGCTGCTTTCTTGGTATCTGCACCAGCCTGTACTGTATTTTCATAGAAGTCTGCCATATTTCTGGTCAGGGTCAATACCATGGCATCGTATGAGGTTAGGCCATACACTTGTTGAAAACGCCTTTTACGTGCGTTGGGCAGCTCGGGCTGCTGTTCCCGTATGCGCTGCTCCCAGGCTTCATCAACGACAATGGGTACCAGGTCCGGTTCAGGAAAATAGCGGTAGTCATGTGCAGACTCTTTTTTGCGCTGGCTGAAGGTAATACCCCGGTCGGCGTCCCAACCACGTGTTTCCTGCTCGATAACCCCACCTGCTTTTATGACCTGTATCTGGCGCGTAATTTCATATGCAATTGCTTTCATGGTGCCACTAAAAGAAGCCACATTTTTTACTTCTGTCTTCGTACCGAACTGGGTGCTGCCCACTGGTCGCACACTGATGTTGGCTTCAGCCCGTATGGAACCTTCTTCCATGTTGCAGTCACTCACATCCAGATACAGTAAAATTTGCTTGAGCTGGGTGAGATACTCATACGCTTCCTGGGCACTGCGAATATCTGGCTCCGTCACTATTTCCAGCAAAGGCACCCCGCAGCGGTTAAAGTCAACACCGCTTTCCCCATTGCCCAAGGTGTGGGTATTGCGTGCTGTATCTTCTTCCATGTGTGCCCGGGTGATGCCGACACGCCGCACTGTTTCTTCTGTTTCTACATCCATATAGCCATCGAAACACAAGGGTAAGTCGTATTGACTGATCTGGTAGTTTTTCGCCAGGTCCGGGTAAAAGTAATTCTTTCGGTCCATCTTGGACCAGCGGGAAATCGTGCAGTTCAATGCCAGACCCACCGCAACAGACTTGTCCACCATATCCCGGTTCATAACGGGTAATGCGCCTGGCATACCCAGGCAGACAGGACAAACATTCGTATTGGGTGACGCGTGAAAATTGGTGCTGCAAGCGCAAAATACTTTCGCCTTGCTATTAAGCTCCACATGTACTTCCATGCCGATTACTGCTTCAAATTCCATGAGTCAATATCCTCAAGCTATCGGGGCCTTGCCCAGGTCGATGCCGCTGTTCTGTTCATAACAATGTGCCGCACGTAAAATCGTGGCTTCGTCAAAAGGTTTTCCAAGCAACTGCAACCCGGCAGGAAGCCCGTCTTTGGTCAGGCCACATGGCACAGAAATGCCGGGGATAGCAGCCAGATTGGTGGAGATGGTATAGATATCACTCAGATACATTTCCAACGGGTCCGCAGTTTTGGCACCGAATTCAAATGCCTGCGTCGGCGAAGTGGGTGTCAGGATGACATCACATTGCGCGAAAGCGTTGTCGAAGTCAGATTTGATTAGTGAACGCACTTTCTGTGCCTTCAGATAATAAGCATCATAGTATCCACTGGACAATACATAGGTGCCGAGCATAATGCGGCGCTGTACTTCCGGGCCGAATCCTTCACTTTTTGATTTGACATATAACTCCTGTACATTGGACGCATCGGGATGTCGGAAGCCATAGCGCACCCCATCAAAACGGGCGAGGTTTGCGCTTGCTTCAGCGGTACAAATGATGTAATACACGGCTACGGCATATTCGGTATGGGGCAACGATACTTCTATAAACGAGGCACCTTGCGCTTTGAACACGTCAATGGCCTTCTCTATCAATTCACGCATTTCCGGGTTCAATGCGTCGGTAAAATACTCTCTGGGTAAGCCGATTTTCATTCCTTTGACCTCACCAGTCAAGGCTTTTCTGAAGTCCGGTACTGGCAGGTCTGCCGATGTGGCATCCATCACGTCTTTGCCACAGATGACATTGAGTGCCAATGCGGCATCTTCTACATCTTTGCTCAGCGGCCCTATCTGATCAAGGGAAGAGGCAAAAGCAACCAGGCCATAACGGGATACCCGGCCATAAGTAGGCTTCAGGCCGACACAACCGCACAAAGCGGCGGGCTGCCGTATCGAGCCGCCGGTGTCGCTACCTAATGAAAAAGTGCAACAATCTGCCGCAACTGAAGCAGCCGAACCGCCACTGGAGCCACCGGGTACACAGCGCAGATTCCACGGATTCCTGGTTTTTTTGATGGCACTGTTCTCTGTGGAAGAACCCATCGCAAATTCATCCATATTGACCTTGCCGAGGAAAATAGCACCGGCCTTGGCGAGCTTTCGCACCACCGTGCCATTGTAGGGGCTCTGGAAATTTTCCAGCATTCGCGAGGCACAGGTTGTGTATCCATCTGTGGTGCAGAGTAGTTCCTTGAGTGCAATCGGCACGCCTGTGAGGGGTCCAGGGATATTGCCATCAGCCAACTGTTGGTCGATCTGTTCCGCTTGTGTCAAAGCACTGTCCTGCCAAACCTGCGTGTATGCGTCAACCTGCGGATCAACTGCAGCAATACGATCCAGATAACTTTGGGTAACCTCAAGAGACGTCGCATCGCCCCGCATCAAGGCATCAACAATTTCATGGGCCGTCTTTTGATACCAGGCTGTCATGCGTTGTCATTCTCCAATATTTTTGGCACAATAAAATATTCATCATCATGTTGCGGTGCGTTTTTCAGTGCTGTCGCACGCGGCAGAGACTTTCCGACTACATCTTCCCGAAACACATTGCTCATTTCCAGAGCATGCATCATGGGTTCGACATTGTCCGTATTCAAAGCATTGAGTTTGTCCATGTAATTCAGTATTTCGCCCATCTCATGTACCAGCCGCTCTTGGGCGGCCTCATCCAATTCCAATTGGGCCAACGATGCCACGTATGCGACATCTTCTTTAGTGATTTTGCTCATTATATTACTATTTCCTGAATAGGTTGGGAATTAAGGAATAGATGTGAAGGATACCATAAAATGACCTGATTATTCCAAAACTGACAATGGAAATGGATAATAAGACAACTGTAGGTTACATAGCCATTCAGGCATCGAATACATCATCTGTCAATTAAAAAAACACCTGATTGGGAAAGATACACAAGTTTCTGCTATGTTTTATGTACTTTGTGATCAAGACGGATACCAGGCAGCCTTTTATGAACAATACTGAAGTCCCCAGGATTTGCGGTTAAAACTGTCATGGAACATCTTGTTCTTTAATAACGTATCTTTTAAAAGATTTTCCGCAAAGTGTTTTCCAAAAGGAGTTTTCCATAAAAGTTTATTGCCGGAAATGGTAGGTATGGTCGATTTTGTAAACGAGAAGACAGCATCGTGTCATATGGTTATACGCAGTGAATATGCCGATTTTGTTCGTCGTGCCTTCCTGAACCGTTCCGAGTGTGAACCATTTACTGTTGATGGCGGACGTGGCGCCGTGTGGACATTCCCACTGACAAATGCAAACGTCACAGACCGGGGATTACTGCGTGTAAATCGGCGGGGCGGCTTAATTCGATTTCTGCTGCACGACACCTATATTTTTATGAATCGTTCTTTGCATGAATTTGAAGTACATCGTTATGCCGAAACAAACGGACTGAATGTACCTATGTTACTGGGTGTGCGCTGGCATAGCACGGGTGGCATTGTTTACAACCATGGCGCATTGGCGACTCGGCTGATTCCAAAGGCACGTTCCCTGGATGTGGTGCTGCAAGAAAGCAACGCGCAATGTCATACAAACGCTTCCAGAGCCGGTGCGCTCATCCGGAATATGCATGATTTGGGCATCTGGCATGCCGATTTGAATGTAAAAAATGTTGTGTTCGATGATGAAAACTTGTATCTTCTGGACTTTGACAACGCACGAATCATGCGACCTGTGCCAGATACAGCACGCGCTCGGAATCTGTTGCGGTTGCATAGATCATTGAACAAACATAGTCTTGCACCGTCATTGTTTGAAGCATTGCTGTCAGGGTATGGAAAATGTAAGATACCGGCCTGGTTGTCCAGGTTGTATCAATGGAAATGGTATATAAGTGATTTATTGTAAATGCAATTTAACAACAAATTGGTGCGTGTGAATTGCAGGCATTGGAATGAGTACCTGATGACAAGAAATACATATAGCGAAGGCATGTTTCAATGTAAGCGTAAAGGATTATTACGCATTCACCATGATCCTGCCATAAAGATAGAAACAATACTCGAGAACCTGGCTTCACCCGGAACCACAATAAAAAAATCTTTCCGAAGCGAAGTACGGCAGGTGTCGGACTGGATCATCAAAGAAAGCCGAGGAAATATTGTGTCACGCTTTGTCCGACACACCTTTCAATACCAGAATCACCGTCGCCACTGGGATGCAACCTGCTACCTGACCGAGTGTGGTATCCGCGTGCCACGACCAATCGCATTCATAGAAAAATGTCTTCCCGGACTGCATATCGGCAACGTGCTGATAAGTGAAACACTGGAAGGCCAACGCAATGTCGAGCAGTTTATGTTTACCCTGATTCAACACGGCGTCGGCAAAGACACCTTGATTCGGTTCCTGGACAACCTGGCTATGGCCATCAATGACCTGGTTAATACAGGAGCCTATCATGCCGATTTGTCGGGAAAAAACATCTTCACACGCGATGGCGACAAATTCTGGTTCATTGATTTGGATGCAGTGATACTTAACACAGAATACACCGATGAGCGGCGATTACGGAACCATATCCAGTTATACGATTCCTTCTGCGATCAGATCAGTGACCACCTCCTGGTGCCCTTCATTACAAAACTCCTGCCCGGCAGTATCGACACCCGCGTCTGGATGCCCAAAGTGCGTGAAGGACAGCAGGAACGCCGCCGACGCATAGAAGCAATCTGGGAGAAACAAGGCAAAACCCGCCCCAACCCTGGTTTGAAATAAGCACATTGTCCTGCGGTAAGGCCCACGACCGCCACCCCGGGACAACGACACCCCTAACACCGCACCACAGAGGTCGTGCCACATAGACAAACCTTGTCGCATTTTACTATCCGCAGATTGCGCAGATAAACGCAGATTTTAAAAATTAATGAGATGTGTAGTTGTGTGCTAATGGATGCGTTTTGTATGTGTACGACCCGTTGCATGTTCCCTATCCCGGAGCGATTACATCACCGTAGCGCGGGGTAACCCCTTCGGGATATGGAACAGGTAGCGGCATACATTACGCACGCTGTTCACACACACATCACCATCATATGCACACCTCCGTCATGCCCACATCTCCGTCATGCCCACATCTCCGTCATGCCCACGAAGGTGGGTATCCAGCAGGAGCGTAAAGTGCGACCTATCACCGTCATGCCTGCGCAGGCAGGTATCCAGAGGGGTGATGATGGAGCCGAGGGCATAGATTTAGCTTGCATTTTATAGATCCCGCAGGCAGGTTGATTGTCAGGAATGATTAAAATTTATGTGCTAGTAATATATCAATCTGGGTTCCCGCCTGCGCGGGAATGACGGGATATGGTGCTGGCACTCCCTACGGGGTGCGGTGTTAGGGGTGTCGTTGTCCCGGGGTGGCGGCTCGTTGGCCTTACCCCGCGCTACGGTGATGTAATCCCTTCGGGATATGGAACCAGGTGGCGGCATACATTACGCTCCACTGTTCACACACACACCCGTCATATACACCTAATCCGTCATACCCCCGAAGGTGGGTATCCAGCAGGAGCGCAAAGCGCGACCTCTCACCGTCATGCCCACGAAGGTGGCCTGTCGATTTAGACTATTCTGAGATCACTAACAAATAAATGACCTCACAGAATCACGCTGAAGCGACGATCCCATGTCATCTTGAGATAAAACATGGCTAACAAATTTAGAAAATAGCCGGTTCAGGTACTAAATCGACACGCCCCTGCGCGGGAATGACGGGAAAGGGGGTTATCCGTAAGTGCTCAATTGGTAGAAATAGGCAGGTCAGCAGCACAGTGCATAGCCATCGCGGCGCCGATGATCGCATGCATTTACACATCTGTTTAATTTTCAAAATCTGCGTCCATCGGCGTAATCTGCGGATAACGGTTTGAATGTTTTTGCTGGCACGCCCTTCGGGGTGCGGTGTAGGGGTTGGTGTTGTCCCGGGGTGGCGGCTCGTTGGCCTTACCCCGCGCTACGGTGATGTAATCCCTTCGGGATATGGAACCAGGTGGCGGCACGTGCATCATGTTCGGGCATTGAGGTTGAGGCTTGTTGGCCTTACCCCGCGCTACGGTGATGTAATCCCTTCGGGATAGGGAACAGGTGATGGCACGTGCATCATGTTCGGGCATTGAGGTTGAGGCTCGTTGGCCTTACCCCGCGCTACGGTTTTGTAATCCCTACGGGATATGGAACAGGCTTGCGTGTGGTAAGCAGGAGCGCATAGCGTGGCACCGCTGTTCACATACACATCGCCATCATACCTACCCATTCCGTCATGTCCGCGCAGGCGGGTAACCAGCGGAGCGCTGAATGCAGCTCCCACTATCATGCCTGCGTATCGGGTGCCCAGGGCATGGCCGGTGGGGGCGGAGAGGGGGGCGGAGGCCACCCCCCCCATTGTTGCTTAATTGCGATTAAAATTGGTGCCGGGGATCAGGCGCGCTTCGTATTGCTCGCGCAGGATTTTTTCATGGGACGCCATCACATCGGCGTAGTGTGGGTCATCGAACAAGTTCTTTGTTTCCCAGGGATCGTTTTTCATGTCAAAGAGCAATCGCACGGGATGCTCCTGGTACAGGTGGCCATTGCCTGGCTCAAACTGGGTGTGGGTATCATCCGCCATGAGAAATGGCTTTTCTGAATCGCCTGAGAATTGGTAGAACTTCACATACTTGTAGTCTGCTGTGCGGATCATACGCCCGGTCTGCTGAATTTCGGCATATACATTGTCACTCCAGAAATCTGGTGAGTTCCCACTCAGCAACGGTTTTAAACTGCGTCCCCGTGCGTGGGGGGGTGCGGGTATCCCGGCGTATTCACAGACTGTACTCATAATGTCGACGCCATTCACCAGGTGGGAGGTGTCCACCACGTTTTCTACGACACGGCCCGGGCAGGAAATGATCAGGGGCACTTTGACCGATTCATCATACGGATGCCATTTCTGTACCCGCATATGACGGCCAGCACCTTCACCATGATCGGAGGTGAAGATCACCAGGGTATCATCGTCGCGAGAATCGACCGCATCCAGAATGCGTCCAACGTCCGCGTCCACCTTTTCCACCATCCGGTAATATTCATAGGTGTAGTTACGCCAGTTCATCTCATTAAATGACCGAACACGTTGATCGCGTGGCTCTGGGAAATCGTAGTCAAAGTTGGGCGGCAGGGGCGGCAACTGGTCTTGTAGATCGAATACATCCCAGTCCGGCACGAGCACCTTGCCCCCCAAGGGTGGCGTCCAGTAACAGATGTCATGGGGATTCATCAGACCGGCTACGATGAGAAATGGATCGCTTTCGTTATAATTGCGGACGAAAGCCTCCACTGCTCCGGACACCTGATAATCCGCGAGATCACCTGTACCCCGCGCTGCCGCTGGCAGGGTGTCGAAGCCGGGAATTTTCCGGTCACCGGAGACCAACGGGTAGTTCCATTGGCCGCCCGCGTGCCATTTGCCACAATAAACACGGGCATAATCACTATTGGCTTCAAACCACTGGCCCATGTTGGGTACATCTTTGTCGATGCCGACATTGTTGGTGGTCACTGAACTCTCAATGGACATACGGCCAGTGAAGAATGTGCTGCGTGAGGGGCTGCACACGGGATTGGCGACATGGGACTCCAGAAACGATATACCCCGGGCAGCCAGGCGGTCCAGGTTTGGCGTGGAAAGCCAGCGGCAGCCATGCGCTTCGTGGGTGAAATAGTGCTGATGCGCACTGATGGTATCTATATTCTGCTGATCGGTCATGATGATGACAATGTTGGGTTTATGTACCGATTCCTCTGCATAGGATGGTTTCATTCTGAGCCCACTCATTGCAACCGCACCTGTAGCCGCAGCACCAGTTTGCAAAAATTGTCTGCGATTCAAGCCCTTTTGTTCCCGGGATATATACTCGGAAGTCATTCATTTATCCTTTCAAAACCAAGTTACTGGAATTCTATTGCCTTATAACAGTATGGATGGTGGGGTGCATACGGATACGCTGTTTCGGTTTGTATTACCTTGCACGTATTGGGGGATACGGAGATTTTTATCAAATTATCCCGAACCAACGCACCCGTATGACATCTCCCATATAAAAATGTCCTGCCAATTATTCTCTAAAGCTTTTTTCCTTGTGGAAACTGAAGTAGTTCCTGGCCTTCATATTCAGCGGATACACCATCCGCGTCCCGTAAAATGTAAGCCTCACTCCCAGAAGTGAGAAACAACAGGCGATGGTTCTGGTCTACCCAGAACACCGTCGGAATCACTCCTTTGCCTATGTGTTTATAGGCATTGAAATCGCGGGTACCACCTGTCATTTCCAGTCGGGCAGCTTCACCAAAACTGATATGCTGCCCCAGATGCACCTCATCGAACTCGTCGATCAGAGAAAAGGTAACGGGTGCCATGTTGGAACCGGTAAAGCGTTGCACCGCGTCGAGCAGACACCATTTGCAGGTGTGGTCTCCAGGAATAGCAGTACGCTTGATTTGACCGTTATGCGCCTCAATGATGACTTCTCCCTCTTTCACTGAGCCTCGTTTTTCCTGTCCGCTCATAAGGTACGGTGCATCATCCGGGGACAATGCTATCTTGGAGCTAAACTCCCAGGAGACAGGGGTACTCAGTTGATCATTGATACAGGTCAATTCCGCTTCCATGATAAAGCTGTGCGGGTTGTGGATGGTGCGTCGATCGCAAAGAATCTTGAGTGTAAAAGTCCCATCTTCACCCGGAACACGCTCCAGGGTGATCTGGCCTTCCGATGCGAACGCGTTGTCTTGCAGTATAGTACATATATCATAGGTATGCCGATACACACCGACAGGATCAAATTTACCGGTATCCAACACATACGTTTCCAACACTTTACCAATTTTGTTCAACGAAAAATGTTCACGAGGTGAATGTGCTTCAAGCGTAGTTTCTGGCATCGTACTTTTCCTTTTATCTATAAATTCCAACTACCCAGGCAATTCCATTATCATGGTAGCTATAAAAACAATTCCTTAACGACAGGTGTATGCGTGCTGCTATTGGATCAACCCTGACCAATATTCCAGTTTGCCAAGTTGGTATCCATAACATCTATAGAAAATGGATATGCATCGGCAGGGTACCGCACAAACTCGGTGTGGCCATCCATGAATAAGATGTTACCCCCACCGGGCACGTGGTTGAACTTCATTGCCGATGCATTGTATTCACCAGGGGCTGCTGAAGCGCTGGCCGCCGTACCCGAAATCACATCCCACATCACGGGTATGGTGCTTTGCGCGTTGGCACCAGCACCGGGATTGTTTATATCTGTGATGAAGAAGCGTTCCAGTCCTTCGCGTAACTGTAGAATTGAAGCACCGGGATTCCCATTACTTCCCAATACACTTGGATTACCCCAAGAAGCCAGGTTGGGAATTCTGCCACCCGGTATCAAATCACCGATATGATCAAACGCGTAATACACTGGAACATCAGCCAGGGGCGGGTTGCACATACTTTCGCTCAAGGCTTCCGATATTGGGAATCCATCTTGTGCCTGAAGCCCACCATTTCGATAGGAGATTGCTGCGGCATTGATCGTCTGTGCAGTTACCCAGTTCGGCGTCGCGTAACCGGTATACATGTAGGAACGGGCATTCGACATCATGTAGTAGAAACAATTCCGGTCGGCCTGGGTGGCATTCGGCGCGCTCATCCTTGCCGAGGTCTGCTGGAATATCTCCATCCCGTCGCCTTGCGGAATCAACACAGCGCCTCGCTCATCAATTGCCCCGGAATCAGAAGGACAGATAGCAATGGCATAATCATTCCAGTAATCCGGATAAATCGCCTGGGGCGATGGCATCCAGCCTACCTGGGCGTAACGGCTCCTCGGAGGAAATTTGTCACGGCTTTCTCCCGAGTACATCTTGTAAATCAGTCCCCATTGCTTGAGGTTGTTGGCGCAGGAGGCGCGTCGTGCCGCCTCTCGTGCCCGGGCCAGTGCCGGGAGCAAAATGGCTGCGAGTATTCCGATGATGGCAATCACCACCAGCAGTTCAATCAGGGTAAATCCGGTTTTGTACGTTTTCATGATAACTGAAGCCTCCCATGATGTATAGTTGCCAAAATAAATAGCGGACACTATAAATTCTTCGGACACTTCAACTACTTTAGCATTAAGCATCCCGAAAGTCAACAAAAAAAATTGTGTGTGTACACATTAAGACAAGCAATACATCAGTTTTATTAGCAAAAATAACGTTAGTTTGGATAGAAAATACCGTGTGATTTGATTCTGGAGCATTCTATCGCTATACTAAGAAAACTGTTCTAGTATGAATTGAAGCAGCTCAGCATGGACATTTCAGCCGGAATTGACCTATTGTCCGGACAATTTGGTATATAAATGGCACTACCACAATCACTGGTTGAAAAAATAGCGCAAACCTTGTATCGGGATTTTGTGGAAACCGGCAAGTTACAACCCGGGGACTCCTTTCCCAGCATCCGGGAATTGCATTCACGTTATGGTACTTCGCGAACCACCATTGCCGAAGCACTGGGTCAGTTGCAGGCAAAGGGAGTGCTGGTCAAGCGTCATGGTAGTGGTTCGTATTTAAGCCCAACCGCCAGGCAAGTTCCGGAAATACAGTCTGCGACCCTGGGGGTGGTAACCCCGGCACCCAGTACCAATGATCTCATGGCGCGTCTGTTTGTTGGTGTGGAGACGATGGCCCAACGCCACAACATGAGTGTACTCTATGGTGCACATTCATCCGGCTATACCAATGAATACGCCCAGGTGAAACGCATGTTTGATCTGGGATGTTCGGCAGTAATTCTGTCACCCGTCGGGCGTACACTGGAACAAGATGCATTGGACTACCTGGACAGAGAATTCCTGGACAAAGTAATTATCAAGGTCGGTCAATCGCTCAACACGCCAAAACGTATTCAGATTACCTTTGACAATGTGTCCGCCGGATATGCCATGACGAAACTGCTGCTGGATGAAGGCCATGAACATATCGCCTTCATACGAATCGTTGCGAAAGATCCGGTGCGTATACGACCCGCATTGCGTGATCGTTATGAAGGGTATCAGGAAGCGTTGCGTGACGCGGGAAAAGTTATGCGTCCGAAGGACTACTGGGAAATACCAAGCAATGATCGTTGTGACAGTTTTCATGCTATTGGCCCGGCTCTTGCCTGTCTGCGTACGCACTGGCTCGCAAATGATGATCCTGCTACTGCTGTGATCGCGCCTATGGACCTAGACGCTGTCATGGTGATCAATGCGGCACGGTATCTGGGAATTGAGATACCGGAATCATTGCGTGTGGTTGGCTTTGACAACATGACCATCGGCAAGGGCATCTGGCCACCGTTCCCGACAACAGAATCCTGTCATACTCAAGCGGGCGAACTGGCGGTACGTCTGGCAATACAGCAGTTGAAAGGGGAAATAGAGCCTCCCGCCAACTATGTGCTTCCCGTAACGCTGCTGCCCCGCAATGATGTGGAGGTTGATGCTATAACCGCAGAAAACGTACACGATATACGTCTGGCGGAAAGTTAAGGCATTCCAGACTTCAACGTGAAATTGAGCATGCTTCTAAAATCTGAACCCCAGGGTAGTCATCAGCAGGTGGTCCCAGGATTCGACACCACTGTCACTTGCCAAACTGTCGTACTCGCTTTTCAATGAGACTTTAAGACTCAACGATTCAGACAGTGGGGTATTAAAGGCAAGTTCATTAACAACGCGGTACTCACCAAAATCTTCCAGATTTCCATACAATACAATCGCATCGGTCAACGTGCTGCTGCGCAACAGGGCTTGTGAGTAATCGGCACCAATTCGTATATTGGAGTAGTCTTCTTTACGTGTCGTAATATGCCGGAGTGGATTCCTGAAATCACGGTAGCGGCTATATGCAAAACGGATATTCTCCAGATTGAAATTGAGCGTATCACTGGAAATACCCTGCGCAACCCCCAACAGATCATTTCGTGCCGCATTGCGTAACGAAACACGGGCGGCATCGCGCTCTGCCGGTGTAAAGGCTGCCCATTGTTCCCAGGTATAATCCAGACCGATATCAGCCGATAAAGAACGTTGCTCCGATTTAATAATGTCGTACCCAATACCCAGCCCCACGACAGCCCGATAATCCAGTTTGCGACCGTCATCACGCTCGCCACTTGCGGTGCCATACCAGAAAAGACGCTCCCTCGGATAGAATTGCCACTTGGCACTGCCACGGTAACGGCGCGTATTGATCACATCTTGCGCCTCTCCATAAGCCGCTCCGAAATTCAGCGTGAGGATGTCTCGTGTTCCTGCGCGCTTGAGCATGCTGCTGAAAGTATAATCTGTTGTGTCGGTATTACCGCTTCGCATGGTGAGCCCCGACTCTACCGTACCACTCCAACGCTGCGGTATTTCTGGCTTGGCTTCAGGTTCCAAAACCTCCGTGTCGGATGCTGCATCGGGCACCAACAAGGTAATGTCTGTTATGACGATTGGATACCAACTACCATTCTGTTGTATCCCTTGCTCCCCATCTCGTATCTCAAAGGCACCTTCCAGCAGGGTACCATTGTCCCGCTGCACAACAACCGCCTGTGCCGAGTCAATCAGGTCTACAGCATGCAACGCTATGTTGACTTCGCCGGCATACTCTGTTTGGAACACTACAACGCCATCCGCGATGCTGATCACCTTTCCGGTAATACGATCGCCGTTGCCAAGATAAATGGTATCCGCTGCTGCGTCTGTAAGCTGAGTGGAAAGAAACAGACCAAAGACAAGACAACAATAAACACGTGTTATGCTTCGATACAATTTGGAACTCCTGCCTGTTTGTATGATTATGTTTGCCAATGAAGACTGTTGGATACAAAGCAATGTTCTGGTGGAGATTAGATACCGAAACCAAGCAGTTAGTTTCCCGGCATGTTATATGCCACGGACCTGGTTTGGTAAAAGCAGTATAAGAAAGTATGCCTTTCCAGCAAACCGGAAAACAAGAATCCCCGGTGTTGTGTGTCAATGTTAGCAACGCGCACCGGGGATTGATTATAGCTTTTATGTTATTCGGGTTGCAGGATTAACCCGGTGTACCCACCTTGCGAATACGCGTCGTAACATCCTGCTGAAACTGCTTTATATGGCGCTGAACCAGCTCCAGGGGTTGCAGGTCCGGGTCTTCGATCAAGGGGGTCAAGTCCATAGCGAAAGACAAGCCTGTTGTATTATCCACACCATGCGATGCCGTATAGGTGGCATGGGCACGCCGCCGTCCCATAGATGCCAGATCATAGCGCTTGCCTCCGGCTATCTGGGAATCAAAGACTCCCAGCAATGCAGCCTGCAAGTTCTCGTGTGCGGACACATCAAACAGCACTTTCTCTTCGTCCACTATCCAGTCCAAATCACGCCAGACCTCACAACCGTACAACTTTTTGGGGCGTAATTCCACCGGTAATTGACGAATTGCCGATACGACCTTCAACGTGACGCCTACATGGGTGTCGTGCTTGTCTGCCAGATTGTGTGTATACACCACTTCGGGCTGGGTAGCCGTCAGGATAGCAACCAGGTCCATGGCCGCATGGGTGTCTTTACAGTCCTTCACGGCATTGCTTGGAAAGTCCAAAAGAAATTGTGCCGCGTAATCCCCAATGATTGCGGCTTTTTTCTGTTCCAGCCGTCGAATCTTGACCATTTCTTCATCGGTATAGTCCGCATAGATATGCGCACGGGGTGATCCACTCCCGCTGGTTACAACAACCCCAGTAAACCACTTGTCCTGCTTTTGAAAACACTGCAAAATGCCGTCAAAGGCCATGATCTCCAGATCGTCCTGATGGGCACCGATGGCCAGGTGGGTTGTACGTGCCAGAGCGGCAGTTTCCTCGGTATTATCAGGTATAAACAATTCGGCTTCCGGCATTTGAAATTTCATAGTTGGTTCCCCTTTCAGGCATCTTGATGCCCTGAGTAATGCTTCGCTGTCCCCCCAATAAAGACGGTGACAATTCGAATGATAGCAATTGCGTAAAGCTCTATATTAAACGTTTTTCGAGGCATAAATTGCAAGCTAAAATGATAATCTGTTATCATTAAAAATTCTTAATAGGGCACACAAGCAATCTATACCTTTTTTTAACTACTGGAGATACATATGAAACTTCCCGTTACGGTGTTGTCTGGATTCCTTGGATCGGGCAAGACGACCTTACTGAACCATGTGTTGTCTAACCGAGAAAACAAGCGCGTTGCAGTCATTGTAAATGACATGAGCGAAATTAACATCGATTCCGCCTTGATTCAAAAGGGCCAGGCTGGATTGAGTCGCACAGAAGAAAAATTGGTTGAGATGACCAATGGCTGTATATGCTGCACGTTGCGTGAAGACCTTCTCAAAGAAGTCAAGGCGTTGGCAGAAGAGAACCGGTTTGATTACCTGCTGATAGAAGGCACCGGCATTGCCGAACCGCTTCCCGTGGCAGCCACATTCCACTTTGAAGATGAAACAGGGGAAAGCCTGGTGAATCTGACCCAACTGGACACCATGGTAACGGTGGTGGATGCGCGCAACTTTCTGGATGACTTTGCCTCTGAAGCATACTTGAGCCAGCGGAATCTCACCTCAGAAGAGGATCAGCGAACGCTGGGTGACCTGCTGATAGAGCAGGTAGAATTTGCCAATGTAATCGTAATCAATAAGATAGACCTGGTAACCCAGACGGAACTGGAACAACTTCGCGCAATTTTATACAAATTGAATCCAGGTGCCGAACTGCTTGAGGCAAATCATGGAAAAATACCGTTGGATGCAATCTTGAATACCGGATTATTTGATTATGAGACTGCGGCCTCCATGAGTGGCTGGGCGCAGGAACTGGTCGGCACCCATACCCCCGAGACAGAAGAATATGATGTCAACAGCATGGTATACCGGGCACGCAGGCCATTCCATCCCAATCGTTTGCTGGACTTTGCAAAAGAAGAAACTCCCGGTCTGTTACGTGTCAAAGGCTTTTTCTGGCTGGCAACACGCAATGATGCTGCGGCACTATGGTCTCAGGCAGGCCGCTCGATCAATATTGAATGGGCGGGTACCTGGTATGCGGCCACGTACAAACACCTTTCGGATATTGATGAGGAATCGTTGGAATTTGCTGCAAGCTACTGGGAAGAACCCTTTGGTGATCGGCGACAGGAAATGGTCTGGATAGGCGTTAAGCTGGACAAAGCATCCATTAAGTCCAGGTTGGATGCCTGCCTGCTCACAGAAGAAGAAATGGCCCTTGGACCGGTTGGCTGGGAATTATTTGAGGACCCATTCCCGGTCTGGGATTTTATGGAGGACGACCTGGAGGAGACTGCGCAGGAAGATGAGGAGATGGACAGTTCCGCAGTTGAATCAAAGCCCCTTGTCATCTCCTGATCCAAGATCAGGTCGAATATAATAACAGCGCGGACTGGGATACTACCATCCGGGTCCGCGCAATTTATGCTATCAACTATTCTGATTCTGGATACTTTACAGCTCAGGCAAACTGGCAGCAGCGATGGATTGCCCCACACGGCGGCTTTTCTCATCCGGTAACTGGATGTTGACATTGTCGGCAATTTCGGGGAATTCCCGTTTAATGACGTCCATTGCGCCATTCAAGATAATGTCACCTCCGTCGCCAGAAGTACAGCGTCCCAGGATTAATACATGACGTAAGTCGTAAAATTCGGCATAATGTGCCAGGCCATATCCCAGGTATACCCCGATGCTTTCCCAAATCTTGCGCGCGCCTTCATGGCCGGCATGCAGCGCGTCCTGTGCCACTTTCAACTTCTCGGCATCGGTAACCCCTTCGGGAAGTTCCAAGCCCGCCCGCTCCGCCAGACGAAATACACATTGTTGCGAGAAATATCGGGCACCTACCCCATAATCGTTGGACCACTCATCCACCGAGGCCTCGGGATTGTAGTCGATGGGACAGAATGCCAACTCATTCAACCAACCAGTTATATTGCCATCCAGGGTTACATAGCCACCGGCTTCACTGGAACCCATGGCAATGCCCAGGACACCGTTGTCTTCCAGCGACATGGAACCTGCCAAGGCAGTGACTTCTCCATCATTCACAATGACGAGGGGGACACCCAGTTCCTGACCGATGCGTAGAAACATGTCCTTGACCTCGCCAAAGCGTTCTATGGGAATGCCGCGGAACAGCGAGGCAACCATGGCGCGGTTGTTGATGTATACTCCGGCAGAACTGCCGCCAATGGCATCCACACGGGGCATTTTCGACGCGGCAGTCCGTATGGAAGCCATGACTTCTTCATAATGATACTTCGGGTCGGTCTGCTTTCGTGGCTCCCAGATGACTTCTTCTGAATAGACAGCCTCACCATCAATAACTGCTGACACCTTACGGTCCGAAGCACCCAGGTCGAATCCAATGCGGCATCCTTCAAGATGGCGCCCCAATGGGCGGGTGGTCTCGCGGGTTGGCGGGGTCTGGGCCACAGTGCAGCAGATCACTTCAAATGGATGCTCATACACCTGCTCACCCATGAAAGTGGCATCAAACGCCCTGGAGCCGCCCTCCTTGTAGCATTCTGCCAGATATTGACCTACCGGTTCAGAGCCGCCCACATACACTTTGCAGGCACCACGCTGCCACAACAGGAACTTGAGCAAACGTTCGGCATAAAACAGATTGGCTTTGGCCTGCGGGTGGTCTTCTGGCAAAATAACGGTTTCATAGCGCGAAACAGAGCCGTCACCCCGTTGCAACCCCAATACCAATGGTCTGGGATTCCCCGTTGCGCGGGCAGCATTTCGGAATGTACGGTTCGCAAGAACTGCCGGACGAAATTCAGGTTCCAGCGGTGCTTGAATACGCGGTGCTGTAAGTATCCAGGAATTGGACATAATAATGCATTCCCCCTTCTGAAGTGGTTACATCGCTTGTTCGTCTGTGACATAACACAAGTGTTAATAATGTTAATATCTGGTTTGATATGCGCTTTACAATAAACATGCCTGTTAAGAAACATGATGTGCGCTGATTGCCATAACTATACCAATCCTACGCCACAGGCTTCATCTTTTCACCAGAAAAAAACTTGCAGGACTGTCTTGGAGAAGTTTTCCGGTACGTTTGTGTCCTCTACAGATGCGCCGATGGCAACAGATTTGCTAGGCTTAAGCAGGCTACAGAAATTTAGAAATAATCGTTTGCAGAACAGGGGAATACACAATTAATGAACGAAACCTTGAATCCTGAGACCACGTTTGCCTTGCATGTTGTCCGTAATGCCGCTAACCTGGCGCAACGGGTGCAATCTGGAATGGCCATGCAAGGGTTGACCAAAAGCGACTTCTCACCGGTAACGGTGGCAGATTATGCAATTCAGGCATATGTGGGTAAAGTGCTGAGTGATACATTCAGCAGTGCCATGCTGGTTGCCGAAGAAAGCTCAGCAGATTTACGTGGTGCCGAAAATACCGTCATGCTCGATGTGGTAACCAGATTTGTTACGCAATTTCAACCGGATGCTGACGCAAAATCGGTGTGCAACTGGATCGATCATGGTACATCTGAGCCGACCGACCGTTTTTGGACTTTGGACCCGGTTGACGGCACCAAGGGTTATTTGCGTGGTGGGCAATATGCCATTGCCCTGGCATTGATAGAACATGGTGAAGTGATTATGGGTGTGCTTGGATGCCCGAATCTGGGGGAAAACGGACAGCCAGCGGTACTGGGGGACGGTGCTTTGTTATACGCGAAGCGGGGCAGAGGTACCTATATTTCCAGTCTTGCGATTGAAAGTGAATTCAAACCAATAACGGTTTCAGACTGTGAAGACGTCACCCAGGCGCGTATATTGCGCTCCCTCGAGTCCGGCCATACCAACACGGATCAGATTGATGCCCTGGCACAACAGATGGGCGTTATAGCGGAACCGGTGCTCATGGACAGCCAGGCAAAGTACGCGGTACTGGCTGCGGGTGGTGGTGAAATGCTGTTCCGTCTGCTTTCTCCCAAGCAACCTACGTATAAGGAACGTATCTGGGACCAAGCCGCAGGTTCGATCATTCTTGAAGAGGCAGGTGGTAAAATAACGGATTTGGCGGGCAACACACTGGATTTCAGTCAGGGGCGTAAATTGGAGGCAAACACAGGGGTTTTTGCGTCGAATGGACGACTGCATGATATTGGCCTGGCAGCCATTCAGGAAGTATGCTCGGTTGTATGATACGGACTGAATTTCAAGGGTATTCTTCAACAGCGTGAAACTTCAGATATATTTCTTCTCTGATATCGCTTTCAGCATAAGAATACCCTTTCCTTTCATTTGCCGGAATGGCAACGAGAGAGCAGTACTTGGAATACTGCAATTGCACCCCATAACTGAATGATGCTCTTGGCATATGTGCCGAAATACGTTGATAAACAAAATATATAAAAAGGGAATTTATATCAATTCATTGAAGTTTTTGCCGCAATGCGGACATATTGGAGCGTCCTTTTTTTTACTGGCTTCAACTTCTTCAACAAAGCCTGCACCGAGTATTCCTGCTGGTAACGCAAACATTCCTATACCCAATATGGAAATAAACGCGGCAAAAAGTTTTCCCAGCAACGTGACTGGGTAAACATCACCATAGCCTACAGTTGTAAGGGTGACTATTGCCCACCAACATGCAACGGGGATACTCGAAAATTCATCGGGTTGTGCTTCGTTTTCTACGGCATACATTAAAGATGCAGAAACCAACATTAAAATAATAATCAGACCTATTGTTAATATAAGTTCTTCCTTTTTCTTGCTCAACACGGAGATCAGCATTTGACCTGCTTTGGTATACCGTCCCAGTTTTACAAATCGGAATATTCGCGCTACACGTACCATTCTTAAAAAACGGAGGTCTGCATTAATAAAAGTAAGATAGGCTGGTAGAATTGCTATCAAATCGATAAGCGCCATTGGACTGAAAACATACTTTACCCTGCCCCAGACAGGGTGTGAATATTTTTCTTCTTTAACACATACGACAACTCTGAACAGATATTCAATACTGAAAACACTGATACTGAATAGTTCAAATACAAAAAACCATTGCCTGTAAACAGAAAAGGAACTCACAGATTCAAGCACAACTGCCAGCATGTTCAACAGTATAATAATTATTATACTATACTCTAGCAACAGAAAATATTTTTTATTATCGTTGTACAACGTTACCCAGTTTTGCCACATAATTAAAGTTCCCCATCATAGCTACCACACCCAAAAATGCTACTTAGTAATGACGATGTCCGGGCTTCGTGAGAATAAAAAAAACCGCCACGAGTTGGAATTTATCACTCCTAATCCGTGGCGGCTGACTTTAATTTAAATCACTGTGATATCCGGGGTTGTCGCTTGTACAGGACAACCTGCACAGTTGCATGTTTCTATCTGAGCGACAAAACGCCATGTCAATTACCCCTTGATTACAGTGGTGCCAGGCCTCCGGCTGCTTGTCCTGCCGGTGAAAGTCCCGGTATTCCCAGTCCGCCTCCGCCACCGGCTCCGGCTCCAGGTCCGGGTGGCGTCGGGAACCCAGGAAATGCGCCCGGTTGCTGGGCTCCTGGCTGTGGTAAACCTGGCTGGCCACCCAATCCGGGAATGGCTGGTCCTTGTTGTTGTGGCTGTTGTGGGCGTGGTGCTGCTTGACCACCTGCGGCCGCGGCGGCTGCTTCCTGTTCCTGTAAGGCCTGTTCATAACGAATCTTGGCCAGACGTGCGTCTTCAATTTTTTGTTCGGCCATTTCCAACAACTCTTGCTTGTTGTCTGTCACACGGGGATTAAAATCTTCGGGGATTGCGGCAAGAATCTGTGGCACCCGTTCATATTCTCTGATGGCAGCATCAAAGTTGTTGTCATCGCGAGAACGGTCTCCCTGATCAATCGCCGCGCTCGCCATATCATCGACATGCGTGATGACTGCCGTAACACCACGATTCAACTCCATGACCGCTCTTTCTGCCTGCTCCAACAACACGGGAAACTCATCATCCACAGAATTGTAGAGGCTTATCGCCTGACGAAAGGTCTGTATCGCGTTACTGAAGCTGCCTTCCTGGCGGGCACGCTCGCCTTCTTCCCGCACCCGTTCTGCCG
>Ga0334884_1001544_pt1 | contig 33519 bp, 30 predicted proteins | sample GraSluR1_MG_7_FD_207215 | JGI IMG/M metagenome (GOLD analysis project Ga0334884, IMG submission 207215) | Sludge microbial communities from methane-producing bioreactor in Wageningen University, Netherlands - Granular Sludge_12_05 R1 | ecosystem: Engineered > Bioreactor > Anaerobic >... | reverse complement strand
GAAGGCGCACGTAACCCCGATTGATTGGAAAAGGAATCGTCCTGCGCCGCAACGGGAAAGTATAATTGGAAGAGGCATGAATAAAGAGCAGGGATAAATGATTTTGTGAAGAGCATGAAGATGGGAATGAGAGAAGGGGAGAAGATGAGAAGGGGAGAACGAGAGAAGAGGAGAAGGGGAGAAAGTGAGAATTTGAGAAAAAGTGAGATGCGAGTGTTAGTGTGCACGAGAAGATTGAAAGGATTGCCCCGTAGGGGCAAGATATCGGTAGAAAACAATGTTACGTACCAATGAAGGCGCACGTAACCCGGATTGATTGGAAAAAGGAATCGTCCTGCGCCGCAACGGGAAAATATAATTGGAAGAGGCATGAATATAGAGCAGGGATAAATGATTTTGTGAAGAGCATGAAGATGGGATGATGAGAAGGGGAGAAAGTGAGAATTTGAGAAAAAGTGAGATGCGAGTGTTAGTGTGCGCGAGAAGTATGAAAGGATTGCCCCGTGGGCCTGCCTGTCGGCAGACAGGGGCAAGATATCGATAGAAAACAATGTTACATACCAATGAAGGCGCACGTAACCCCGATTGATTGGAAAAGGAATCGTCCTGCGCCGCAACGGGAAAGTATAATTGGAAGAGGCATGAATAAAGAGCAGGGATAAATGATTTTGTGAAGAGCATGAAGATGGGAAAGAGAGAAAGGGGGAGAAGATGAGTACCGAAGTTTCGGGATGAGCGATGAGGCGAAATGGCGAGGGTGAAAGGGGAAGAACAGATCGCCACGTTCGCCAAAGAGCGGCTCACTCGCGATGACGCACACCACACCGTCATTGCGAAAACCCACACCGTCATTGCGAGCGCAATGGAATGGAGCGAAGCAATCTTTAAGAACAGATCGCTTCGTCACCCCGACACTTCGGGGTTCCTCGCGATGACGCACCCTCCTCCGTCATTGCGATGAAAGCTTCGTTTTTTGAAGATTGAAGAAGCAATCTTCGCCAGGGAAGAGCATAAGCAGATCGCTTCATCAGCCTACGGCCTCCTTGCGATAACGAAAAAAAAGAAAACTCGTCATTGCGAGGAGGAACGACGAAGCAATCCTTAAAAGAATACCATGAAATACGGAGTATACGTTTACATCCTAACCAATAAAAACAACACCGTTCTATACATAGGCGTGCAACACTTTGACCCTTGTTCCACAATGTATCACAGAGTATACACAGAGCGGTGCCTTGAGCCTGTCGAAAGGTCTCACAGAGAAATAAAAAAAAACACTGAGTAACACCGTGAGCACACTGTGCAACACTGTGGCCAAAACCGATGAAAGTTGAAAAATTCGAAGATTTAGAAATATGGCAAGAAGCAGAAACAGTTACGAATATATATGGGAAAACTACTGGCATAGAAATGTTTAATGTTTATAGTTTATGGTTTAGTGTTAAAAACCACCCTCAAAAACAACCCCAAACCCTAAACCCTAAACCCTAAACCCTAAACCCTAAACCCCAAACTATAAACCTTCAACCCTAAACCTTCAACCCTAAACCTAACCCACAATGACAATTAGCTGTTTTGAAGAGTTGGAAATCTGGCAAGAAGCAAGAGAACTTGCAAAGTATATTAGATCCCTTACCAGAAAAGAATCCTTTTCAAAGGACTATAAACTTTGCAACCAAATAAACGGATCAGCGGGTTCAATAATGGACAACATTGCTGAAGGTTTTGAAAGAGATGGTCATAAAGAATTCATACAATTTTTATACATTGCAAAGGCATCAAACGGAGAAACTCGATCGCAAGGATATAGGGCATTTGATGCATTGTATATCTCTGAAGAAGAATTAAATGCAATTCTTGAAAAAACTAAAACATTAAGATTAAAGATAATCGGACTCATAAATTACTTAAAAAAGAGTGAACACAAAGGAAGTAAGTTTAAAGTTTAATATTTATAGTTTAAGTACATCCTCTGCCCCCCAAACAACCTTAAACTATAAACCCTAAACTATAAACCTTCAACCCTAAACCCCAAACCCTAAACCCTAAACCCTAAACCCTAAACCTTAAACCTTAAACCTTAAACCCTCAACTCTAAACATTAAACATAACAAAGAATGGAACCTCAAAATACCCCCCTCCAAAATTTCCCTGATGAAACGTTGGACCTTAAACGTTATTTCTTCCTATTCCTCGGCAAGTGGTACTTCATAGCCATCTCAGTATTTGCAGGGCTGTTTGTGGCGTACCTTGTTAACCGCTACTCCGAGCAGGTGTACTCGGTAAAGGCAACTTTATTGGTGGGAAATGCAAGTGCGCCAAGTAGGCAAGGTGTTCAAAGTTTGATGAGAGAGATGAGCCTTGGATCAGATAGGAAGATGATAGAGAATGAAATAGGGGTATTAAAATCTTATACTTTAGCACGAACAGCTATTGAAGAGTTACCCGACTTTAAAATAACTTATGTTAGTGTTGGTAGACGCGGAATTGCAGAAAGTAAACTATATAATAGATCACCTTTTGTTGTAGAAATTGATACAGCTGCAGCAAACCCAATAAATACACCTATTTATTTTAGTATTACTTCTAATAATGGCTATGTTCTTGATTTCGGTGATGGGAATGAATATAATGTTAATTTTGGTGAAAAATTTCAAAATGAATTGTATTCATTCGTAATAAATAAAAGACGACCACAAAGTTTTGAGCATATAAAACAATCTAACCGATATTATTTTATTATTAATAGTAATCACAATCTAGCTATTATTTACATGCGAAAACTTTCAGTTCAACTCAATGAGAGCCAGGGAAGCCTGCTTACTTTGTCTTCACAAGGTTATGTTGCTCAACAAGAGGCAGACTTTATAAATAAGATAATGGAGGTATATGTCCGTAATGACCTAAATAACAAATTATTAACCGCCGAAAATGCAATAAATTTTATTGAAGAACAATTAAAAGGAGTGTCTGATTCATTAATAAAGGCAGAATTACAGCTTCAAAATTATAGAACAGAGAAAGGTATTTTTAATTTAAGTTATGAAGGAATGGCTTTGTTAGAGCGATTAGAAAAATTTTATTCTGAAAAAAACATTTTAATCTTACAAACAGAATATTTTAATTACTTAGAGTCGTACTTAATCGACAAGAAGGATTTGAATAATATGATTTCCCCAGCAAGTATTGGTATTGATGAAATTGGTATAACAACAATTGTTACAAATATTAACCAATTATTAATGGAAAAGGAAGTATTACAAATGTCAATAAAAGAAGATAATATTCAGTTAGTGAAATTGGATATAAAATTAAATAATTTAATAAACCTACTATTAGAAAAGACAAAAGGAATGCGAGAAATTAATAGGATAAAAAAATTTGAATTAGACAAAAAAATTGCAGATCAAGAAGTTTTATTAAGAGCTCTACCTGTAACCGAAAGAGAGCTTCTGAATATGGAGAGAAAGTTTAGCATTCACGAAAAATTTTATACTTACTTAATGGAAAAGAGAATAGAAGCTGGAATTGCCAAGGCTTCAAATGTATCAGATAATAAAGTTATAGATTTGGCCCGGGGCGAAATGGCATCAATTATAAAACCCAAACGAAAACACAACTATACATTAGGCTTATTAATTGGAATCTTACTACCACTTGGAATAGTATTTCTATTTGATATTATAAATAATACCATTCAAGACCCATCTAACATTTCACAAAAAACACAAGTTCCTTTGCTTGGCGCAATTGGTCATAATCCATATGAAAGTTTTTTACCAGTTTACGACAAACCTAAATCATCTTTTGCAGAGTCGTTCAGAGCGCTTAGAACAAATCTCGACTTTATGCTTGGTAAGGAAGAGAAGAAGGTTATTCTGGTTTCTTCAACCATTAGCGGCGAGGGCAAGTCGTTTATGGCATCCAATCTGGCCATTAGCCTGGCCATGCTGGGTAAGAAAACCGCACTGCTGGGCCTCGACCTTCGCAAACCAAAAGTACACAACCTATTTAGCGTTGATAACTCAAGGGGAATAAGTACTTATTTAATTGGCAGGGATAAATGGGACGATCTGGTATCGGCCACCAATATTCCAAATTTATACGTGCTACCCGCCGGACCAATCCCCCCCAACCCCGCCGAGCTATTGGCCAGCAGTAAGCTCGATGAGCTTTTTGCAGAGTTGAAGAAGAATTTCGACTACATTGTTATTGACTCAGCACCTGTTGCCGTGGTTACCGATGCAGTTCTTATTAGCCGCCTTTGCGACACAACTCTATTCGTACTCCGTCACCGCTACACCTCACGAAATGTGCTCTCCCTAGTGGAAGACCTCTCAAAAAACAAAACCATTGCAAATATGGCTCTGCTCCTTAACGACTTCAAAAAGCCCAAGGGATATGGTTACGGTTATAATTATGGATACGGCTATAGCTACGGCTATAATTACGGCTACGACAGCAGCTATGGATATGGTGAAGGATACTATACCGATGAAGAGAATGGAGGAAAGGTAATTGGGTTTATAAAAAGGTTTTTTGGGTAAGTTTTGAGAATAAATAATTGGACACAAACATAACCATAATTGGAGCAGGTGTAGTTGGTCTTGCAATTGCAGCCCAACTTTCGGAGAAGTACAAAGGCGTTTATGTGTTGGAGAAGAACCAGAAGTTTGGGCAAGAAACATCGAGCCGAAATAGCGAAGTTATTCATTCGGGCATATACTACCCCACAAATTCTCTTAAGGCAAAACTTTGTGTTAGAGGGAATGCAATGCTTTACAATTTTTGCAATCAAAAGAATGTATCGTTTAATAAGTGTGGGAAAATAATGGTTGCCACATCTTCCCGAGAGGTGACTGAGCTCGAAAAAGTTTTAAATCAATCTCAAATTAATGGAGTAACCGATGGTGTTAGAATAACTGCCAATGAAATAAAAAGACTTGAACCCAATATAAACGCCCTTGAAGGTTTATTTTTTCCTTCCACTGGCGTAATTGATTCCCACGGGTTGATGAAACAATTATTAACCGACACTATGGTAAATGGGGGGGAGGTAGTTTTTTGCTCAGAAGTTGTTAACATAAAAAAGAACAAAAAAGGATATCAGGTTGAAGTGAATGACTCTCAAGGTGGATTTACGTTTACTACAAACACAGTTATTAATTCTGCTGGCCTTTGGTCCGATAGAATATCAGAATTAGCAGGCATATCCGACCCACACTATAAAATTCACTTTTGGAAAGGGGAATACTTTTCTGTTGGAAATGGGAAAAACAAACTAGTAAACCGATTAATCTACCCTGTACCCCTCAAGAACACAACTGGTTTAGGCATTCATGCAACAATTGATTTAAACAAAGGGCTAAAGTTGGGACCAAATGCAATTTATTTGGATGGACAGGAGTTCGAATACTCGGTTGACAAAACCCACTTAAATAGTTTTTATGAATCGGCCAAAACCTTTTTCCCCTTTTTAGAAGAGGATGATTTACGACCCGATCAGGCAGGAATAAGACCAAAACTTCAAAAGCCGGGCGATACGGTTAGAGATTTTGTTATTAAGAATGAAGCCGATAGAGGTTTCCCAAACTTTATTAATTTAATTGGAATTGAGTCACCAGGGCTAACAAGTTGCCTTTCAATTGCTGAATATGTTAGAAGTTTACTTATAAATCCACTATAAAAGAATGAAAAATGTACTACTAATTGGAGGCGCAGGTTATGTTGGAACAATCGTTACTTCCCATTTTTTAAAGATTGGTTATAGGGTTACTGTATTGGACAACTTAATTTATGATCACCATTTTGCAATTACACCTTATATCGGAGATCCAAATTATAAATTCGTTTACGGGGATATGAATGATGAAAATGCTTTAATTAACGTATCAAAGGATATAAGTGATGTTATAATCTTAGCGGGTCTCGTTGGTGATCCAATTACTAAAAAGTATCCTCAAGAATCAACCATTATTAACGAAAACGGAATTCAAAAATGTTTTAATTTTTTTAAAGGGAAAAATCTCGATAAACTAATTTTTATATCAACGTGTTCAAACTATGGCCTAATTAAAGAAAACGAATTAGCAAATGAGGAATTTGAGTTAAATCCTCTTTCACTTTATGCCAAAGCAAAAGTTTCAAATGAAACATCATTAATAGGGAGAAAGGGAAATGTTGATTATACTGGCGTTGTTTTAAGGTTTGCCACTGCTTTTGGCCTATCGCCACGAATGCGATTTGACCTTTCCGTTTCGGAATTTGTTAGGGATATTTTCTTTGGTGAAGAACTAATTGTTTACGATGAACATACTTGGCGGCCATACTGCCATGTACGCGATTTTGCCCGATTGTTAGAGATTGTTATTAATGCAGATAAGCAAAAAGTATATTTTGAGGTATTCAATGCTGGCGGTGACATTAATAACTATACAAAGAAAATGATTGTTGATGAAATCCTTCAAAATATTCCAGAGGGGAAAGTAAAATATGGAGAAAAGGGGAGCGACCCAAGAAACTACAAGGTTTCTTTCGATAAGGTTAAAACCATTCTTGGATTTGAACCTGTATTTTCAGTTAGAGATGGTATTATAGAGCTTATCGAGGCAATGCGAATTGGGGTATACAAAGACTCTTTATCGAACAAAGAGAAGTATGGGAATTATAAAATCAACTTTTAATGCTAATGACTCATTTTGAAATCATTATAAGGTTTATTAGAGAACTTTACATTACTCCATCTGATTTTATACCTCTCCATGCCCCTGTATTTAATGGCAATGAAAAGAAGTACCTCAACGAGTGTATCGACACTACCTTTGTATCATCTGTAGGCAAATTTGTTGATCTTTTTGAAGAAAAAATGGCCGAATACACCGGCTCCACCAAAGCCGTTAGTTGCGTAAACGGCACCAACGCCCTTCATCTTGCACTACAACTAGTTGGAGTAGAACGCGACACCGAAGTAATTACCCAACCCCTAACCTTTGTTGCCACCGCCAATGCCATTGCCTATTGCGGTGCCCACCCAGTTTTCCTCGATGTTGACATGGACACCATGGGCCTCTCACCCCAATCCCTCAAGAGTTGGTTAGAACAAAACGTTGAACTAAGAGAGGTTAAGGCTGAGGTTAAGGTTAAGTGCACACTTCCTCAACCTCAACCTTTACCTCAACCTCTACCATACAACAGAAGCACAGGCCGCCGTATCTCGTGTTGTGTCCCCATGCACACCTTCGGCCATCCATGCCGTATTGATGAGATCATTCAAATATGCAATGAGTATAACATTCCCGTTGTTGAGGATGCTGCTGAAAGTTTAGGCTCATATTACAAAGGGCAACACACAGGCACCTTTGGCAAAATAGGAGTGCTTAGTTTTAATGGCAACAAGGTGTTAACCACTGGAGGCGGGGGTATGCTCCTTTTTAAGGATGAAGAACTTGCAAAACGAGCCAAACACCTAACAACACAGGCTAAAGTACCCCACCCCTGGGAATTTAATCATGATGCCGTTGGCTACAATTACCGAATGCCCAATATTAACGCCGCCATTGGCCTCGCCCAACTCGAGCAGCTCCCCCAATTTCTCCAATCCAAACGCAAAATCGCACAATCATATAAAGAGTTTTTCTCAATCGATCAATTTTACACTGAGCGAAGTCGAAGTGCAACCAATCAACCAATCATATTCGTTGATGAACCAAGCCATTCCAAATCTAACTTTTGGCTAAATTGCATTTTGCTAAATAGTAAAGAGGAACGCGACGATTTTCTAAAATTTTCAAATGAAGTTGGGGTTATGACTCGTCCTGCTTGGACACTAATTAATAAATTACCAATGTTTGAAAGTTCACAGTGCGACGGACTAATAAATGCAAATTATATAGAAGAAAGGCTAGTAAACATTCCGAGTAGTGTTATTCATACTCTATAACCATCCCTATGAGGTACTCAATATTAACATTAAATGAGAGTGAACAATGGAATTCATTTATAGACAAACTTCCGGTTGAGCAGCAAGATATTTACTTTACACCGGAGTACTATAGCCTTTACCAAAATTTAGGCGACGGAATTGCAGAATGCTTTATTTTTGAAAAAGATGGAGAAATTGCCCTTTTTCCATACCTGATAAATAGTATCAATTCTTTAGGATATAAACTTGAAAAAGAGTACTTTGACATACAAGGAGCTTACGGGTATAATGGGGTAGTAAGTTCATGTTATGATAAATCTTTCATTGACAGTTATTTTAAAACGTTTAATCAGTATGCCAAGAATAGAAGAATTGTAGTAGAATTTACTCGATTTCATCCTGTACTAAAAAACCATCTTTTTTCTTGTAATCATAACACAATATCATTCAACAGAAAAACAGTTTTTCTAAATCTTTCAAACGATCCTCTTTTCCATTTTAGATTGTTTCAAACATCTACCAAAAAACAAATAAAAAGAGCACAAAATAGATATAATTTAACTGTTGATGTAGCTGAAAAAATTTCTTCGTCTCATTTAAGTTATTTTTTAAATATTTACCACGAATCAATGCGAAGAATTAATACTTCAGACTACCTCTATTTCAATGAAGATTATTTTAAACAAATTTTAAACCTTAAGAGTAGTGTTCTTTTAACTGCATACAGCGAGCAAAATCCAATAGCAGCAATAATTGTACTAAAATATAAAAATTATTTACATGGTCATTTAGGGGGAACATCAACCGAGTACATCTCAATGCACCCCTTTAGTTTATTATACTACCAAATGGTTAATTATGGGGTAAAAAATGGCTTCAAAATCCTTCATGTTGGCGGAGGAAACAGTGGTGACTTAAACGACACTCTATTAAATTTTAAAATGAATTTCTCAAACACGTTGATGGACTTTTACACAGGGAAAAGCATATACGATCAAACAGTATATGATCAGATAGTCAAGGAGTGGTCAGACAAATACCCAGAAAAAGTGGAAATGTACGCTAAACAAACCCTAAAATACAGGTATTAAGCATGTACAGTAAAACAATTATTATTGCTGAGGCAGGAGTAAACCATAACGGCAGTATTGATATGGCAAAAAAACTCATTGATGCCGCAGCAGAAAGTGGAGTAGATTACGTAAAGTTTCAGATATGGAAAACCGAAGAAATACTTGCACAAAATGCGCCTAAGGCAAAATATCAAATTGAGAACGATGGACAAAGTTCTCAATATGAAATGGCTAAACGGTTGGAACTATCATTTGATGATTACAAAAAGTTGAAGGAACACTGCGAAAAAGTTGGAGTGGGCTTTTTGGCAACCCCGGATGATTATCCAAGTCTTGATTTTCTCACCGACAATCTTAAGCAAAGTATAGTAAAAGTTGGCTCTGGCGAGGTTACCAACATTCCTTTCCTCAAACGAATTGGAAAAAAAGGAGTTGAAGTTATCCTTTCAACCGGAATGTCATCGTTAGGCGAAGTAGAGAAAGCGTATCAAACACTTTTAACAAATGGTGCAAAAAGGGTTTCGATACTCCATTGTACATCCAGCTATCCGGCACCTTTCGAGACCTTAAACCTATATGCAATACAAACACTTAAAAGCGCATTTAAAACTAGGGTAGGGTACAGCGATCACACACAAGGCACTGAGGCATCAGTAGCGGCTGTTGCCCTTGGAGCAGAAATTATTGAAAAACATTTTACTTTAGACAAAAATCTTCCAGGACCAGATCATAAAGCATCAATTGAACCCAGAGAACTTTTGCTGCTTGTTAAGCAGATTAGGAATATTGAGTTGGGGCTCATGGGGAGTGGTCTCAAAGAAATTCAAAACATTGAAATTGAAACTAAAGCAGTAGTGACAAAAAGCATTTACTTAAGAGAAAACATTAATAAAGGGGAGATAATCAGTGAGGATAAGATGTTGTTTATGAGACCTGTGGATGAAATCCCTGTACAACTATTCGAACATGTTGTGAACAGAAAGGCTTTAAACAACATTCTCGCCGGAAAACCCTTAAAATGGAGAGACATTGACTTCAGCTAAAAGGAATATTGCGTTATTTACCTCTTCGCGAGCCGATTTTTATCCAGCTTTGCCGCTCATTCAAAGATTGGCAACTCATAGCGAATTCAACCTGCAACTTCTGGTTGGTGGAGGCCATCTCTTAACGAGTCAGGGGAATACCATCAATGACATTAAAAAATTAGGATTTACGCCATTCTTTTCTTTTCCTTTTATAGACGATAATAAAACCGAAACCCTATCTGAAATATCTTTGAGAGTAAGTTATCAGGCCGTAGATTTTTTTAGGAAAAACCACCCCGAATTACTTTTTATACTTGGCGACAGGTACGAACTACTGCCTTTTTCAACCGCAGCTTTTTTTAGCGAAACTACTATAGCACATATTTCGGGAGGAGATGTTACCCTAGGAGCAATTGATAATAACATCCGAAATGCGGTTTCAATGCTTTCAAGCTGGCATTTTCCAGGAACCCCTGAATCAAAGGAACGACTTATCGGCATGGGCATCTGTGAGAACAACGTTTGTATGTGTGGAGAGCTGGGAATAGAATCAATATGTACCACAAAGCTGCTCACAAAGACAAAACTGCTTGAAAACTTAGGTCTGAAAGCTGTAGAAAATATAATTACCTGTACGTTTCACCCAGAAACTATAAACAACCAAATTACATTGAATTTTGTAGAATTAGTCATTAAATTTCTTGCAAACAGCGGTAATCACACAATTATTACAACCGCATCAAATTTCGATCCAGGGGGAGAGCAGATTAACCAGCTACTGAAAAGGCTGAGCAATGAAATACCGCAGGTTTTCTTTTTTGAAAATCTGGGATCGCAGATGTATTACTCTTTGCTAAAAAGTTCAATGCTAGTTATTGGGAATACTTCAAGCGCAATTTTTGAATCCCAATCGTTTAATATACCAGCAATAAATATTGGAGAAAGACAGAAGGGAAGGATACTGAATCCAAACACTATAAGCTGTGAAGCGAATCTATCTGAAGTTGAAAAAGCATACCAAAAGGCTTTAAGCAATGAGTTTAAAGAGAGTTACTATGGTAAAAAGAATTACTATGGAGAAGGGAATGCATCATCAATTATTGTAGATTTTTTGGAAAAAAGAGTATTTTCGAAACAGTATACCCTATGAAAGACAATCTAATCTACCAGGAGGAAAGCATTTATAAGTCGTTTGAAAAACTCAATAACTTACCTGATAATCTTACCCTTTTTGTGCTTAACAGTGATGATGTTCTGGTAGGAACCCTAACCGATGGCGATATCCGTCGGGGATTTTTAAGAGGGTTGGGACTTGATGCCTCAGTTGAACAGTTTATGTACAGGGACTTTAGAAAGATAAAAGCAGATAAGATCAGTACTTCTGAAATAAAGGAAATAAAATCCAGAGGGGTGAGATTACTGCCAGTAGTTGATGAGAATAACAGGATACTAAAAGTTATTGATTTTAAGAAAACAAGAACAATACTTCCGGTAGATGCAGTGCTGATGGCTGGAGGCAAAGGAGAACGGCTTAAGCCATTTACCGACAACATACCTAAACCATTGCTCAAAATCGGCTCAAAGCCAATAATTGAGCATAATATTGACAGGTTAATTGAATATGGCGTTACAAATTTTCACATTTGTATTAGACATATGGGCGAAAAGATTGAGGAATATCTGGGCGATGGAAGGTCAAAGGGCATAAAGATTAATTACATTAAAGAAAAAGAACCTTTGGGTACCCTAGGTGCAGTAAAACTCATTGATAAATTCGAAAACCAGCAGGTGCTGGTTATGAATTCGGATTTGTTCACGAATATAGATTTCGAGGATCTTTACAATAGTTTTATCGAGAAGGATGCACATATGGCTGTTGCAGCCATTCCTTACACTGTTGACATTCCTTTTGCTGTACTTAATGTTGAACAAAATCTTATTAAAAGTTTTAAGGAAAAGCCCACGTATACATACCAAAGCAACGCCGGAGTATACATGGCAAAACCCGAGCTTCTGAAGTTAATACCGGCCAATCAAACGTTTAATGCAACAGATTTTATTTCTATGCTTATTGATAGCCAACGGCGTGTGATTTGGTTTCCGATTGTTGGTTACTGGATTGATATTGGCAAACCCGAAGAGTACCTCAAAGCACAGGAAATGGTTAAACATCTTCATACCCTATGAAATACCTGTGTTTAATCCCCGCTAGGGGAGGATCAAAGGGTATTCCCCGAAAGAATATCCGCCCGTTGGGTGGGAAACCGTTGATTTATTTCAGCCTGAATATTGCCCTACAGCTTAGTGACACTATAGTATGTGTTTCCACCGATGATGAAGAAATTGCTGAAATAGTGAGAAACTACGGAGTTGATATACCCTTTATGCGACCACCCGAATTGGCCGCTGATTCTACTCCTTCTCGCGATGTAATAATTCATGCTTTGGACTTCTACCAGAAAATAGGAATAACCTTTACCGCGATTATTCTGCTACAACCTACATCACCCTTTCGATTGTTACAGCATGTTAACGTTTGCTTATCGAAATTCAATCCTACCCTTGACATGGTTGTTTCGGTAAAAAAATCTTTAGCAAATCCATACTATAACCTTTTTGAAGAGGACACAGGTGGATTTTTGGTTAAATCCAAGCCGGGCAACTTTAAGCGAAGGCAAGATTGTCCTCCGGTATTTGAGGTAAACGGATCTGTTTATATTATTAATCCGGATTCAATACGAGAAAAAGATTTCGCAAACTTCTCAAGAATAATAAAGTATGAAATGCCCTCCGAATATTCAGTTGATATTGATGAACCAATTGACTGGGAGCTAGCAGAACTATTAATAGAAAAAGGAATGATTAAATGAAGCAGATAGCCATAATAGGAGCGGGTCAACTAGGCAGTAGACACCTACAAGGTCTTGCACGTATTACTATTCCCGCGGAGATATTTATTGTAGAGCCAAATCCCGAGAACAGGGTAAGAGCAAAGGAGCGTTTCCACGAAATGCCTATTAACGAGGTGTTAAAATGCAACTGTGAGCTTGATAGCATTGATAACCTGCCTAAAGAACTCGATCTTGTTATCATTTCCACGAATGCTGATATAAGGGCAAAATTAGCGGGTGAACTTATCTCGAAAAAAAGTGTAAAAAATATCATTTTTGAAAAGGTGTTATTCCAATTACCCGAGGATTACTACTTTGTAAAAAAAATGCTTAATGATACAGGCGTTAATGCATGGGTAAATTGTCCCCGAAGAACATTTAAAATATACCAGGATATAAAAGAATTCTTCGACTCAAAACCTGTTAACCTCTACCTTCAGGGAGGGAACTGGGGAATGGGATGTAACTCCATTCATTTTCTTGACACAATGGCATATATTAACGGTAGCTGCAATCTCCTATCGGTTAACACTGATTTCCTCGATAATGAGATCTTAGAAAGTAAACGTAAGGGTTACATTGAATTTACAGGCAAAACCATTTCCACCTGGGAAAATGGAGCCGAACAAACGTTGCAATCCGATTTAACGTCATCATTACCTCCCCACATCGTTTTTTTCAACAATACAAAGAGGGTTGTTGTTCACGAACACCTTAAAAAAGCAATGTTTTACTCTGCAGAAAGCAACTGGGATCCGGTTGAGAAAAGCTTTGAATTTCCATTCCAAAGCCAGTTGACAAACCTGTTTGCAGAAGATGTTCTGAACCATGGGCACTGTGAATTAATTTCATTTGACGAATCGGTAAAACTGCACATAAAAATGATAGACGCATTTATTGCACACGCTTCAAAGATCACCAAGAAGGCATTAAATAGTTGTTCAATTACTTAACAGAAACCGAAATGAAAACTTGGATAATTGGAGCAGGAGCAATAGCCATTGAGTATGCAAAAATACTAACCGAATTGGGCCACGAACTAACCATAATTGGTAGAGGCGAAGAATCTGCCCAAAAGTTTTTTGAAGAAACCGGGATAAAAGCAATTTCAGGGGGAGTTGAAAACTACTGTGCCTCGACCAACCAGATACCCGATGCGGCCATTATTGCTGTAAGCGTTGATCAACTCTTTGAAGCAACTGTAGAAGTAATAAAAAAGGGATGCAAAAAAATACTTGTTGAAAAGCCAGGCGCTGTTTCTTTTTCACAAATTGAGCAACTTGAAAAAATTTCCAAAGAAAATGGCGCCAAGGTTTTCATTGCCTATAATCGTAGGTTTTACCCATCGGTTAGAAAGACAATTAAACTGATTGAAGAGGATGGTGGATTGAAATCATTTCACTTTGAATTTACTGAATGGGCGTTTAAAATTGAACCACTACCTATACCTGACCCAGTGAAGAAGAACTGGTTTTTCGCTAACTCAACACATGTAGTTGACTTAGCGTTTTATGTGGGGGGAAATCCAATTGATTTTTGTACATACACACAGGGTGGTCTAAACTGGCATAGTCCATCAAGTTTTGTCGGGGCTGGGTTTACTGAGAAAAAAGCACTTTTCACCTATAAAGCAAATTGGGATGCTCCAGGACGATGGGGTGTTGAATTCTTAACAAGCAAAAGGAAAATAATCCTCCAACCGCTAGAAGGGATAAAGATTTTGAAATTAGGTACAGTTAGTATAGAAGACTTTGATTTTGTTATGAACCCTATAGAGTTAAGGTATAAGCCTGGTTTTTATGAACAAGTCATTGATTTTTTTTCAAATTCACCAAAAGCAAAAACACTAACCGAGCAAAAAAACAATATCCAAAACATTTATTCAAAAATAATAAGTGGAAAATTTTTAGAATAATTTAATTCTCAGTTTTAAAAATGCTTTTCAATTCAATTGCTTTTGCAATTTTTTTCCCAATAGTTTTTGCCCTCTATTGGTTTGTTTTTAGTAAGAATCTAAAAATTCAAAACATATTGCTGCTTACAGCAAGTTACGTTTTTTATGCATTCTGGGATTGGCGTTTCTTACTCCTACTAGTATTTATTTCATCTATAAACTTTTTATTAGGGCTTCTAATAAATAAACCACTTTGGAAAACCAGAAGTAGCATTTGGTTTATTGTTGGGATTATAGCAAACATTGGTATTTTGTCGTATTTTAAATATGCCAACTTCTTCATAGAAAGTTTTATTAATTTATTTTCAATACTTGGTTTTTCATTACAGAAATCAACCATTAATATTATTCTACCACTCGGTATAAGTTTTTACACCTTTCTATCGATAAGTTATATTATTGATATTTATCAGAAAAAACTGCAAGCATCGAAAAATTTGATAGATGTATTATTAACATTAAGTTTTTTCCCTATAATATTGGCTGGACCTATTCAGCGTCCCATTTCTCTACTACCGCAGATCCAAACAAAAAGAACCTTCAATTATTCTTTTGCCACCGATGGACTAAGACAAATCCTTTGGGGCCTTTTTATGAAAATAGTTATTGCTGATCGATGTGCTATTATTGTCAATGAGATATTTCATAATTCTATCAATTACAGTGGAAGCACATTGCTTTTTGGAGGCATTTGTTTTACAATACAAGTTTATTCCGATTTTGCTGGATATTCGTTAATTGCTATAGGGATTTCAAGGTTACTGGGGTTTGATGTAATGAGAAATTTTTCCTTACCTTATTTTTCAAGAAACATTGCCGAATTCTGGAAACGATGGCATATCTCATTAACTACGTGGTTTAGAGATTATGTTTTTTTACCAATCTCTTATGCAATTTCTCGTAAGATACCTTCAGATAAATTGTGGGTAATAAAAACAGATATTTTCATATATATTGTAGGAATAAGTATTACATGGATGTTAACAGGGCTTTGGCATGGTGCAAATTATACTTTTGTAATATGGGGAGGGATAAATGGCTTTTTTCTAATAATTTATCAAGTATTAAAAAAGCCGCGAAAGAAATTGTTGAAATATTTAAAAGTCAACAAAGACAATCTTTTTTTAATAGCACTTGAAAGAATATATATACTTTCAATAATCATTGTTTTCTGGGTAATTTTTAGAGCCGAGAGTATGGGGCATGCATTAGACTATATTTCAGGAATTTTTTCACCATCAATTTTTACAATACCGGAATTTACCTTATTTAATAGTGTTTTCACTACAATTATCCTTATTTGTATTTTTATTTTAATTGAATGGTTCACTAGAGATAAACTTCACCCGTTATTTCAGTTGGAAGTTGTATTAAACAAACCTACAAGATGGTCTATTTACTATGCAATATTGATTACCATCATTTTTTTTGCTGGTAAACAGCAGGAGTTTTTATATTTTCAATTTTAAGTTATGCGTTTATTTGTATTGCAACTATTTAGATTTATAGGATTATTTTCAGTTCTATATATTCTTTTCTTTCTATTTGTGTTACCAAGGTTGATGGTTATAAGCCAAGGGCCAAACATTAAGGACCAAGTAGATCAATCTTTTAAAAACGCTTTAAATAGAGACTATGATATTTTAGTTTTGGGTAATAGTAGAACCTATCGCGGTATAAACCCTGATTTAATTGAAATTCCAACATACAATTTTTCTCTTGACAACGACACCTATAATCAACTATACTACAAACTCAAATATCTAAAGACAAATAATAAAAAATTCAAAGCACTTATTCTAGGGATGGATTATTTTCAGTTTAGTTTTATTTCTGACACAAGAAATTATGCTTATGCAAGTTATTTCGATTCGGATTATTTAAATGACTATCCATCCAAAAATTATGTTTTATTATATCATTTAAGAAAACTGAAACCAAACAGAGCAGAAGGATTACGGTTTCCTCGAAAAAACAGACCATACTTAAAACAAAATGGCCAGTTTTATCGAGAGGGAAAAGCTACTCCTAACGATAGGGCGAATAGGGATATTTCAAGAAAGGAAATTCAAGTAAAATATTTTGAGAATATTTTGAACTATTGTGCTGAAAATAATATTAAGGTTTTTCTTCTTTTTCTTCCTACAAGAGAAAACGAAATGAAAAGTTACACAGATAATCAAATCAAGGAATTTCATAACTTTTTAGATCAGTATTTAACAGAAAATGTCTTCTTGTTGAATTTCACCAACGATACAACATATAGCATCGATGATTTTGCAGACATAACGCATTTAACTCCAAAAGCAGCCGATCGATTTTCAAAGCAGCTAAATGACACCATTATGGCTATTTATTTATCCAGTTTTACCCCCAGTATCCTTAATGAGGGTATAAATAATTCCGAGAAATTCATAAATTCTTATTAGTAAATAGAACCTTATGGCTTCAATAAAAGAAAAAACCATAGACGGAGTTATCTGGAGTTTTATTGACAGCTTTGCAAATCAAGGAGTTCATTTTATTGTAGGCATCATTCTAGCTCGGCTTCTTTCCCCTCGTGAGTTTGGTCTTATTGGTATGTTAGCAATATTCATTGCCGTTTCGCAAACATTTGTTGATAGTGGGCTTGGGAGTTCCCTGATAAGAAAAAAAGATTGTACTCAAACCGATTATTCCACTGTATTTTATTTTAATTTGCTTGCAGGTCTTTCTTTGTACTTATTAATTTTTCTTTTCGCTCAACCCATCAGTAATTTTTACAACGAACCATTGCTGAAGCCTATGGTTAGGGTTATGGGGCTTGGCATAATAATTAGGTCCTTTACAATAATACAAACAACAATTCTTAGAAAGAGAATCGATTTTAAACTGAATGCGAAAATCACAGTTGTTTCATCAATTTTATCTGGTTGTATTGGTATTTGGCTGGCATACACTGGCCATGGTGTTTGGAGTCTGGTAATACGAACCCTTACGGGCTTTTTCTTTACTTCACTTTTTTTATGGTTATGGAATAAGTGGTTTCCTTCACTTGTGTTTAGCAAGGATTCATTTAGGCAACATTTTGGATTTGGAAGTAAACTAATGTTAAGCCAACTAATAAACACGATTTATCAAAATGCTTACTATTTAGTAATTGGCAAGTATTTTTCAGCGCAGGAACTTGGATTTTTCACCCGTGCGCAGATGTTTAAGGATTTACCATCTAAAAGATACGAAACAATTATGTCTCGGGTTACATACCCAGTATTAGCTCAAATGCAGGATAACCCCGAAAAGTTAAAGTACGGCTATAAAAAGATGATTAAGAGCATAATGTTTCTCAGCTTTACTCTTATGGCAATTATGGCCGCTGTTGCAGAACCAATGATTCTTTCATTAATAGGGGAACAATGGCGTCAATCAATTATTTACCTTCAACTACTATCTTTTGTTGGAATGATGTACCCGCTTCACTCCCTCAATTTGAATATGCTGAATGTTCAGGGTCGATCGGGACTATTTTTAAGGCTAGAAATTATTAAAAAACTAATTGCCATTCCAACAATAGTTATTGGAGTTTTCTGGGGAATTAAAATAATGATAATAGGCATGATGGTAAATACCCTTATCGCATATTATATAAATAGCTACTATTCGGGCAGACATATAAATTACCCAATGCGAGAGCAGATTATTGATATTGCCCCTTCATTTATCCTTTCAATGGTTGTAGGTGCAATTGTATTTTTCATTGGACTAATACTACCCTTTGGAAATTTATATAAATTAATTATTCTTTTAATTCTTGGAGGCAGTTTGGTTTTAACTATAAGTGAAATATTTAGGATTGATGCTTACCTTTACATTAAAGAGATAGCCTTTTCCAAAATCAAAGAGTTTAGAAATGGAAGAAGATAAACCAATATACGTTACCCAACCCGCACTTCCTCCTTTAGAGGAGTTTGTGGAATATCTCAAGCAAATTTGGGGGAATAAGATTATTACCAATAATGGCCCTTTTCACAAGGAATTTGAAACCAAACTTGCCGAATACCTTGGGGTAAAATACATCTCATTATTTTCAAACGGAACTCTGGCCCTGGTTACTGCTTTGCAGGCATTACGAATTACCGGCGAAGTAATTACAACACCCTTTAGCTTTGTTGCCACAACACACTCGCTTTGGTGGAACAATATAAAACCCGTTTTTGTAGATATTGAGCCAGAGTTTTTTAACCTTGATCCCGAAAAGGTTGAGGCTGCTATTACACCACAAACTACTGCAATACTACCTGTCCACGTATATGGCAACCCGTGCAATCTTGAGAGACTTCAGGAAATTGCCGACACTTATGGCTTAAAGCTAATTTATGATGCTGCACATGCATTTGGGGTAAAAGTAAAAGGGCAATCAGTGCTTAATTTTGGTGATTTAAGTATTCTTAGTTTCCATGCTACAAAGGTTTTTAACACCATTGAGGGAGGTGCTATTATTTGCCACGACGAGAAAACCAAAAAGCGCATTGATTACCTTAAAAATTTTGGTTTTGCTGGCGAAACCACCGTTATTGAACCAGGCATTAATGCCAAAATGAACGAGTTGCAGGCTGCTTATGGTCTCCTCCAGCTTAAATATGTAGATGGCTATATTTCAAAGCGATTGGAAATTGCAAATACATATCGTGATCTTCTTGTTGGAATAAATGGAGTAACATTTTTAGGAGATATGGATGAAGTAACTCACACCTACCCCTATTTTCCTATACTTATCGATGCAAATGAATTGGGGAAAACACGAGATGAAGTTTACGAAAAACTTAAAGAAAAAAATATTTTTGGCCGTAGATACTTCTATCCGCTTATTAGTCAAATGCCAACATATAGGGCATTACCCTCCTCTGCAAAGGAAAACCTCCCGGTAGCCACAATAGTAGCCGAGCAAGTGATTTGCTTACCTATTTACCCAAACCTAAGCTCAACTGAGCTTAACAAAATAACAAACATCATTAAGAGTAGTTAATTAACAAAAAGAACTTTTTTTAGAAAATAAATAATTATGAGAATACTTTTAACAGGACTTGTCTCCGTACATTGGGGCAGAGTAGAATATGGAAACATAGGTAATTACTATATTGTAGAAACAACAGTGAGGGAATTACATAGAGTTTTTCCTGGTAGTGAAATTGTAACTACATTTCAAATGACGAAGCATTTTTGTAGCATTGAAAAAGTAACTGTTCTTCCCCTTGAATTGTTTTATAGTTGGTCAGAAAATGACTTAAACATTGCATTAAAGGAACTTGGAATAGCAGAAGTTTATAAAGAAACAGGAACACTAATTGAGACGACACCATTTATTAGTGAAATATTAAAATGCGATTTAGTTTGTGATTTTAGTGGAGAAATGTGGGGCGATCATGCAGAACCGGTTGGAGAAAATCGATTTATTGTAAACTTAATCAAAAACAGGGTAGCTCAACTTTTAGAAGTACCAACTGTTTTGCTTGCAGGTTCACAAGGACCCTTTAATAAAACAAGTAAATATAAGTCATTTGCTAAAGTGGTTTTAGAGAATTTTAAAACAGTTGCAAACAGAGAAGCTTCTTCAAAAGAATTACTCGCTGAAAATGGGTTTAATGTTTCCAATGTTAGAGATTTTACAGATCCTGCCTTCCTTTTTGAGCCAGCAAGTCAAGAAGAAATTGTTGAAATAATAAAAAATGAAAATATTATATCCTCTGAAAAAAAAACCATAGGATTTGTCCTGTGTGGATTTAATATGCTGGATGGACCTTATGACAAAGAACCACGAGAGGACTCAGAATTTATACAATTTGTAGAACTTATTGAATTTATTATCAATGAATTAAAAGCAAGAGTATTTTTAATGTCTCATCAAAACGGTTTTGAAAAGGAGCCTCAATTCAGATTTATTAATGGAAGAGACTATCCTTTTGCACAGAGACTCTTTGAATTAGTAAAGCGCAGGGGAAAAGTAGACGTCAGCAATGTCATATGTCCGAAAGGACCTTTTTCGCCAAAGGAAACAAAGGCAATTATTAAGAATTTTGACATGTTCATATCTGGCAGAATCCATGCTTTCGTTGCAGCCGTTTCGCAATGCGTTCCAACAGTAATTATCAATAGGGGACATGGAGGTCGATCACACAGAAACATTGGTTTTGCAAAAAGCGTGGGGCTTGAAGACTACATTTCAGATCCTGCTTCACTAGAAGACATGAAGCAAAAGGTTAATATGTGTTGGTCAAATAGAGAGCACTTAATTCAAGTTCTTGAAGAAAGAATTCCTAAAGTTAAAGATAAAGCACACCAACTTTTTGATTCACTAAAAGAGGTTTTATAGTTATGACACTAGGTATTATGCAGCCATATTTTTTACCCTACCTTGGATATTTCAGTTTAATTAAACAAGCTGATGAGTTTATTCTCTTAGATGATGTCCAGTTTATTAGACATGGATGGATTGAAAGGAATAGAATTCTAAAACCAACAGCAGGATGGCAATACATAAAAGTCCCTTTACAAAAACACGAACGAAGTACCACTATTAAAGACATTAAGATTAATAATTCCTTGCCATGGAAGGAAATGATTCTTTCACAACTTGGTCACTATAAGAAAAGGGCAAAGTATTATAATGAAACAGTTGAACTTATTAGAAAAATTTTCTTAAACGATTATACTGATATAGTTTCTCTTAATAAAAAAGCCATACAAGAGATTTGCTATTATATTGGATTAACAACAAAAATTAATGTTTTCAGTAAGATGAGCATTTTAATTGATCCACCAAAGGCTCCAGATGAATGGGCCTTAAATATATGTAAGTCATACAAAGGCACAAGTAATTATATAAATCCTATAGGGGGGCTTGAATTTTTCGAAAAAAATAAATTTTTCGAAAATAATATTAATATTTCATTTCAAAAATTTCAGGTTATGCCTTATAAGCAATTTGAAACAACATTTGAGCCAGCATTGTCAATAGTTGATGTATTAATGTTTAATGATCGGGAAACAGTTAATTTAATGCTAGATTCCTATGAACTCATTTGAAACAGTAGTCAAAAAAGCAAGTTTACAAGAGATAAAAACACACCTTGAAGAATGCTCTGATTCTTTTTTCCCACCACTCTCAAGTTATGTTAATATTAACGATTATAGTAAAAAGTTATATAAATTATCAAGCACATTTGAAGCTTGGGAAAACGGGAAACTTGTTGGTTTAGTTGCTACGTATATGAATGATCAAAAAAAAGAAGCTTATATTTCCAACGTATCTGTTCTACCAGATTATCAAGGGAAGGGGATTTCCAAAACATTATTAAACAGGACAATAAAAGAAGCAAAGATTAAGAGTTACATATCAATTAAACTTGAAGTAAAACAAGATAATATAAAAGCAATAACTTTATATCAAAAGTTAGGATTTGAGATTTCAAGAAAACATATATTCAATAATAATCTTGAAATGAGTTTGGTATTATGAATAATTTCCCTAAACCATTAGTAAGCATTTGTTGTATAACTTACAATCATGAAAAATTTATTCAAAAAGCTATTGAAGGATTTTTGATGCAAAAAACAAATTTTGAAATTGAACTTCTGATTCACGACGACTCATCAACAGATTCCACTCCTGAAATAATTAAAAAATTTAAAAAAAAATACCCTGAAATAATTAAACCCATTTATCAAAGGGTTAACCAATATTCTTTAGGAATTGGTATTTCAATTAAATACCAGTTTCCAAGAGTTTCAGGGAAGTATTTTGCATTATGTGAAGGTGATGATTATTGGATTGATCCAAATAAATTACAAATGCAAGTTGATTATTTAGAGGCAAACAAGGACTGTGCTGTTTGCGGCACAAGAGTGAGGCGCGAATGGTTAGTAAATGGAGAAAATGTGTTTAAGGAAATTGAAGGGAATGATGAATTTGTTTACTACAACTACCTCGATATTCTTTATGGTAGAGCCGTTTCACACACAAGCACAAACCTATTTCGTAAGGAACTTATAAAAGATTTAATTAGTGTTGAAGGTGTTTATAATGGAGATAAATTGCTTTTAATGCGAGCTCTTCAAGATGGAGGATATCTAGTTGTGTTGCCTGCTGTTACTTCCGTATATCGAAATCATCAAGGAGGAGTTTGGAGTAATGCTACTAAAGAAAAGCGAAACAAATCATACTATGCACTTTTTTGTGCTTACAAAGAAGTTATTCCATCAAAATATCATAATCATGCTCTCCGTTTACGTAGCTATTACGCAACCATTCTTTTTTCAATTTCGCTTAAAAACTTTAAGTTTAAGCAAGCCTTTTCCTATTTAAGACATCTGCGTCCCTACCCTAAAAACATAAAACCATTCTTTAAGTTTTTAATAAAATAGTTTAGTTCAAAAAACGCAATTACATTGTAAATGTGAAAACAAAAAATGTATTTATAATTATTACACCCCTTCAATTAATTAATGCCATTGAGTATAAGGAGCAGTACCTTAAGGAATCGACAAACACTAATATACTTTTTGTAATTAACTATCTCGAAAAAACCAAGGAGCAAATAAAACAAGTACTTGAATTTTCCCAATGGGACGAAGTACATTTTGTTTTCAATCATAGCGTTACGTATAGCAGTAGAATAAAAGGTGTTTTGTACCACCTTTTATTTTCATTTTATGAAAAAACAGCATTCAACAGGATTAACAACATTCTGGTTAACCAAAAACCAGATTTCATTGCGATTGGTAACTACTACAACAGAATTTGCTATAAGCTACTCCAGAAACATAATTACTCCAATGCAATTGTTTTGGATGATGGTATGAATTCCATGTCAATAACTAGTATCAGGGGGAATGAGATAAACCAAGGGAAAAATCATTTTCTACTGAAAAAATTTACGCCAAAGAAAAAAATTGAATTAGGATTAATGGGGATTGGCAATCGTCCAATTGAAAGGAGTATAACATTTTACTCCTCATTTATTAAAGCGGTTGACAACAATGACAGGTTGGTAATTAATGGGTTTCATTTTTTTTCTTCGCTTTTCGAGCGAAAGAGAAAAGGTGATTTTGTTTACTTTATTGGCAGTCCATTTGTTGAGCTAGGTATTATTTCTCAAACCACCTATTTTCGGTTCTTAGATAATATTAAAAACTATTACTCTGAGCCTGTAATCTACATAGCCCATCGGCTTGAGCGAGATTATAATCTTGAAAAAATTAAAACAATACTTTCTGTTAAACGATTGGTTAACCCCATTGAAATTGAGCTAATAAAGTTAGACATATTACCAGGTAAGTTAGCTTCATTTTATTCCGCAGCGCTTATTACCATAAGTAAAATTTTTAGTAACAGAATTGAGGTTAATTCATTTCTTTTACCCTTTGAGGAGGTTAATAAAATATCCAAGGAAATGTTTATTGATGTTTATTCTACAATTCAAGATTTTCAGGGAGATAATTTTAAATTGATAGATATTCTCATAAAGAAATAGCCTTATAAAAACAGAACATGAACTATCGATCAATTTATTATTTTGTACTTTCAATTCCAATTATAAACATTATTGCAACAATTACAACAAATTACTTTGCCTCACAGATTAATCCGGGTGTAGTGAGAGGGGTTTTTATTTTTGTTTTTGTAGCCTATTTTATTATTTTAAAATACCCAAAAAATATCATTAGCCTTTTCTTATTATTTTCATTGCTATACTACTTAACATTAATTCCATTTGCAACAGTAACAAGAGTTTCACTTTATCAGTATTTAAAATTTTTTCAAGGAACGATAATGTTTGTGGTAGGCTACTATTATGTTAATACACCAAGCAGGTTTTTGCAGTTAATTAAAGTACAGTACGCTGTTTTAGTGATAATTATTTTAAATTTTTTTGTTTCAAATTATTTTGGGTTAGGGTATTCCGATTATGCAAGAAATAGTATATCCTATGGTGTTTCAGGCGTAAACATTACCAAAACAATGGTTCCAATCCTGTTGTCATTCCCCATTTTTTTTAGTTTAAATAAGTTAAGCCGGAAAGGTTTGTATATTTCAATATTGATAATGTTTGTAAGTTTTATTTTAATTATTTTGGGTCTAAAGAGGTCTGCAATACTTGCACTTGGAGCAGGTTTTTTTGCTTTTACTATTACTTACCCACAAAAAAAAGCACTTATTAAGGGTCTTGTTATTGTATCTTTTTTATTTACTATTGCATCTCCTTTCTTTATAGATATTTTTCAGGACCGATTTGAAGCAAGGCAAGAATCGGGAGTTTTTGAGACCGAGGATATTGAAGAAAACGAAGGACGGGTAATTGAAATGAAAAAGGTTTTAAGAGCATTTGACGAGGGCAACATATGGCACAAACTATTTGGTAGCGAACTGTTTAATGACAGATATTATTTCAAAGAGACCAGAATGCTTCATGTTGATTATTCCATATTACTCAATGGATCTGGTTTAATAGGCCTTTCCCTTTTTATCGGATTCTTTATGCTTTACTATTTAACTATTCTAAGATACAAAACTTTATTGTATAGTAAAAGTAATTTACTTGTTAATATGTTATATTCTTATTCGGTATCACTAATAGTTGTTTCGTTGGTGCTCAGCATAGCTGGCAGTGTATATTCAATTGGTTTACGATCAACAACAATGATGCTAATGGGCTCAACCCTTGCAACAATAAGGAATATTGTAATTACAAATTATCAAGATACCAAGTAAAGCATGTATTTTATTTATTATACCGAGAAACAAAATCTTCTCAACTCATCTTTACATCAAATTCAGGATAATTTCTACTCAAGTTCTCCTGTTTGGAACGAGAAAAGTTTTAGTATTTGGTTTGATGGTTATATATATTTAAGAGGAAGTGGGCGTATTTTAAACGAAAAGGATTTATTTGAACTGTATATAAATCACGGCAAAAAAATCTGCGAAAAAATAAAAGGAATTTTTGTTCTGATGATATGTGATGCTAATACAGTCCAATTCTTTACGGATCATCTGGGAATCAGAAAATTGTTTTACTCATCACAAGGTAAAATACATTACTTTTCGAATAATTTTTGGGAACTCTCAGGTTTGCTTAACATCAAAACTATAAATACAACAGGAATCGCATTACATGCACTTACAAACCATTTTATTAATGGTAAGACAATAGTAAAAGAGATAAATTTCTCAAAACCGGCAACACTCATTGAAATAGATTCAACGGGGGAGATAAAAATCGGTAACCATTGGACTTTGGCACAACTACTCGAATTGCCAATGAATAAGTTGAGCATAGATGATTTCAGCCATTTTTTTTTGAAAAACATTGAAAATTATTTGAAACCACCCCCAAAAAGAAATGCTACCCTTACACTTACAGGTGGCTTAGATTCAAGGTTAATACTTGCAAGCATGTTGAAGTTGGGAATAAAACCCAATACCTTTGCATACGGAAATTCTTCTTCAAGGGATGTGTTAATAGCAAAATCGGTAGCAAATAGATACGCATTGCCCTTTTATAACTCTCCACCCAGTAACATATCTGCAGATTGGTTTGTGTACCAAAGCAAAATAATTCAAGAAAAGGGGAATAGTTTGGCACATTTTCATCGTGCATACCGATGGGATGGTATTAGAAGTGCTTTAAATCAGGATGAAAAAAAAGTGTTTTTTGCAGGGTACCTAGGAGGCGAAGGTATTCGGGGGGCTCATATTGATAATTTAATAATATCAGAGTTTGTTCAGAAATGGACTCATAATAAATCGCCTGAATTAATTAAAAAACACCTGTTTCAAAACTTTGTTAACCCCAACAAAACAGATATAGAAGAGATTATTCAGGAACTAAGTGAGCTACCCTATTTTACAAGAAATCTAAAGCACAACGAGTTTTATCTTTTGTTCCACCTCAATGCATCTAATCACCTTGCACAGGATATTAATTATTATATTGATAGCGGAATTGAATTGGTTCTTCCTTACATGGATATTGATTACTTGACCCTTTTATTTTCATCAAGGTTTAGTATGCTAAATAAAAATAATACGTCGAAGAACCAGTTTAAAAGACTTAATATCCCTGATTTTCATTGTAAAATGATAGCATCAATATATCCAGACCTAACAAATTTTATACTTACAAATGGTTATAAACCATCGGAGTATTTAATGGGGAAAATTCCATACGTAATTGCCAGAGGAGTTAGGGGGTTAAGATCGAAGCCCATTGCTCGAAATTTTTCATATAACAACTGGTTCTTTCAGTACCTGAAACAGTCTGGCAGTAATTTTACAAGCGATCATGGATTTTTTGATAATAAACAATTTTTTAGGGATCTTAGTGATGAGAAAAGCACCTCCGAAACAGGCTTGCATAAATATACAAGCGTAGTAATGCTTAATAGTTTTATCGATAAAATATTTTAAATCTCCATGTTTAATATATCAACATTTATTTCTGATATTCCATTAGTTTTTAATGATATATATAAAGGTTCAACCATTCGCAAAGACTTTTCCTTTTATAGAAAAACGGCAACTTGGGATGCGGAAGACGTTAACAAGTACCAGCTAAAAAAACTTAAAGACTTACTGCGATACGCCTCAGAAAATTCCACATATTATAAGGATTTGTTTAAATCGGTAGATTTTAAAGTTGATAACTTAAATTCAGTTGAAGATTTAAACAAATTACCTATTCTAACAAAAGAAGATATTATTAATAACACTAATAACATTTTATCAAAAGAGAAGAACATTAAGCTAATCAAGAGTTCATCAAGTGGAACAACTGGCATTCCCATTAATTACTATCACGATATCAAAAGCTATAGCGCAGGTATTGCTGCAGGATATTTTATCTGGAGTCTCTCTGGTTGGCGTTTTTCGGATAGGAGTATTCATATTTGGGGCAATCCTAGTTCCATAAAAAAGTGGAATAATTTTACAAGTATAACAAAAAGGTACTTGTTCAATCAAATTTATGTGCCATCATTTCTTTTAAATAATCCTTCAAACATACCATCGATAATAGATTTAATACGGAAGAATAAACCTAAAACCATTGATGGGTATACCTCTAGCATTGTAAATTTGGCAATGTTTATTAAAGAAAACAATATAGAAATTCCTAAACTTAATGCAGTTTTTACAACAGCTGAGAATCTATTAGAAAACCAAATTGAGCTGATTGAATCAGCAATTGGGCAAGTGAGTGACACTTATGGGTGTGGCGAAATAAATAGCATTGCAGTTAAACCTGTTGGGTGTGACAAATTTTATATCATTGATCCCCATGTTGTTGTAGAATGCAATGACATTGATGGTTCCGATATGAAAAGCATCATTGTTACAGACCTAGACAATTATGGTTTTCCATTTATTCGATATAAAATTGGCGATTTAGTTAGTAGCATTGATAATCCGAGCAAGAATGATTTATTACCATTTCGATCTTTTAAAAATATATATGGGAGAACCGCTGAAATAATTACTCTTCCAAACGGAAAGAGTATACATCCAATAAATATGCTAGGAGGGACTTTATTTAGGTACGCTGGTGGCATTGTTAAGCATAAGGTGGTTTGGACAGGAGAGAAACTTCTTTTTATTTTTGTTACAAATAATAATTACAACAAGCAATCGGTTTCTCAATTAGTTGAAAACCTCCTAAAACCTTATGAAGTTGATTTTGAAATTATTGAGGTTGATAACATCCCTATTCCAAAATCAGGTAAGCATTTATACTTTGAAAACCAGACCAAAATAAAGTTGTGAGGACATGAAGATACTTAAAAAAATTTTAATTTTTACGTTAAGGTACTCCGGCTTTCCCTTGTTTGTTAAATACTTTATTAGGCGAAACAAGGTAACAATTGTTTATTATCATGATATTGACGAAGTATCATTTCAGCGTCAAATAGACTTTATTTCAAAACGATACTCGTTTATTACGGTTGATGATCTTTGCGCATACCTTTACAAAGAAACTGAGAAACTTCCACACAATCCAATTCTAATTACGTTTGATGATGGACATATTGGAAATTACAAATTATTAGAAGTTATTAAGAGATATAATTTCAAACCCACAATTTTCCTAACAACAGATTATATTAATAGCAACAAACCCTTTTGGTTTAAGTTACCTTTCAAAAGCCATTCTGAGAAAGAAAAGTTAAAAAAATGTACAGAAGAGAGTCGGATTTCTTATCTAAAAGAGGTTTATTCTAAGGAGATTAATGAGTATGTTGAACAAGCATTATCTTGGAATCAGGTTTCTGAGATGAAGGATTATTTTAACTTCCATTCACACACTCACCAACACCCCTGCTTACCAAATTGTGGTAAAGAGTATATCGAGGAGGAATTAAAAGTTTCAAAAACAATTATTGAGGATCAAACCCAAAAGTCAGTTTATGCAATAGCATACCCAAATGGTGATTATTCCGAACAGGTAATTTCTAGTGCAAAGGATATTGGTTATAAACTAGGTTTTACAGGAAAGCATGGATTTGCTTCAAAGAAGAATAATCCATTAGAGATACCAAGATTAAGCATGAACGATACTAAGAATTTCAACGAATTTGTTTTAAGGTTATCAGGAGCTTGGTATCTGATTAAAAAAATCAAAATTTGAGATGATATGAACAAACCGTATCAATTTAAAAATTTTGAAATTCTCCCCTTCGATTTTTCAAACAACCCTCTTATTGATGAGGCGATTTGCTTACTAAATGCCGAAACCACTTCAAAAAAGCATAACAGGGCATTTTGGGATTGGAAATTTCTAAACAATCCATTTGGACCCAGTGTAGGTTGGTATGCCAGAGAAAATGATACCAAAAAACTTGCTGGCGTATTGTTATGGTGGCCATGGAAATTCTATAATCTTAATCAAGAGGTTATATACTATCAAGCCATAAATGGCAAAACCGATTCTGAATACAGGAATGCAGGTATTTTTCTTGAACTCAATAGGGTTGCCATAGATTTTTTTAGGAAGGGAAGCAATAACCTTTACGGTGTTCCAAATAATCAATCTTATCCGAGTTACGTTAAACTTGGGTGGGAAACTATTTCTACACTAAACCCAGTGTATATTGCCATTTCACCCATTAAAACGTTTCTGAAAATACTTTACAACAGAAAACAGGTAGATCATAAACCGACGGTATCAGAATTGGCAGGTTTAAGGTTCGAGGCAGACAATGAGAGTTTTTTATCCACAAAATGGAATCAGTCCTTAATTGAATGGCGGTTTTTAAAACATCCAAACAATACCTATTCTTTTTACCGCGATGGGGAGAATTTTATTGTATATAAAATAAACCCCAAAGCGAAATTTATAGAAGCAAAAGTTATTATGACTTCAATTACACAATCATTTGAATTAAAACATTTTTTTAATCATCTTAATAGTGATGACATCGATTTTGTATCATACTACGGCTGCAATACACTATTTTACAATATTCTAAACAAACAAGTAAAAAAGTTTAAAGTAAATAAAAATAAACTTTTTTTAGTAGTGAATAATAATTTTGCAGGAAACTTTTCATATCGATTTGAGTTGGCTGCTACCGATAGTCAATAGCATTATTAAATGAATATTCTTTTTATTTCTAGCGGCAACTCAGTGTCAGGTATAAGTTCCATTGTATTCGGACAAGGGGAGTCATTGAAGGCAACAGGGGTTGATGTTGAATATTTTTTAATAAAAGGGAAGGGTATATTTGGATACCTGAGGGCGGTTTATTCCTTACAACGATGGGTAAGAGAAAGAAAATTTGATATATATCATGCACACTATTCCTTATCTGCTTTCCTAGCAAGTATTGCAGGCGTTCGTCCTCTGGTTGTTTCTTTAATGGGTTCAGATGTTAATAGGAATTCTATTCATCGGTTTTTGATTTGGTTGTTTAATTATATTTTTAGGTGGAGCGCCTTAATTGTTAAAACCCAAGAGATGAAAAAGCTATTAGGGATTAATAATATTGAAGTTATACCGAATGGCGTTAACATTTCAGTTTTTAAGCCAATTGTAAAGTTAGACGCCCAAAAAAAACTCGGATGGAATAATAAAAGTAAACACATTCTGTTTCCTTCCGATCCATCACGTCCAGAGAAAAATTATAATTTGGCAATCAATGCTATTGAAAAACTTAAAATGAATGCAGTTGAATTACATTCTTTAAAAAACGTCAATTCCAATGAAGTTTATTACTATATGAATGCTGCCGACGTGGTATTGTTAACAAGTACTAGAGAGGGGAGTCCTAATGTTATCAAAGAAGCAATGGCATGTAATTGTCCTACGGTAGCAACGAATGTTGGAGATGTAAAGTGGCTGTTCGGCAATGAAAAGGGTTATTACATAGTTAGTTATCATCCCGATGATGTGGCAGATAAGTTGTTACATTCACTTATGTTTGTTAAAAATCAGAATCGGACAAATGGTCGTAGCCGATTGGTTGAGCTAGGATTAGATTCTGAAACAATAGCACTTAGAATAATATCTATTTATAAAACCATCCAGGCAAAAAATTAGTATTTATTAAATGCAAAAGATTGGGGTTATAGTATTGGGTGGGCATATTCAGGCATTGGGTATTATCCGTATTTTTGGAAGAGATGGAATTGATTGTATCATTATTGATAAAACTTCAAAAAACATTTCTCGTCATTCAAAGTATTGTAAAGCTTTTTATGTAACACCTGACAAAAACTTACTTGACACATTAGTGAAATTAGGTGAGGAGAGAAATTGTTTAAACTGGATTATCTTTCCAACAAATGATTTTCAAGTTAAACTCCTTAGCCAAAACAAGCAGGCTTTGCAAAGCTATTTTATTATCACTACCGATAAATGGGATGTTGTTGAGAAATTCTACAACAAAAAAAGTACGTATAAATTAGCTGATAATATGGGAATCCCATACCCTAAATCTTGGTATCCTTTATCAGAAAACGAACTTAACGAAATTCCCGTATCTTTTCCTTGCATAGTAAAACCAGCAGTAATGCATAATTTTTTTCAATTAACAAAAAAGAAAGTATTCTTATGCAGGAACAGGCAAGAATTGATTGATCAATACAGAAAGGCAATTAGTATAATTGCTAAAGAAGAGATAATTGTTCAGGAAATTATTCCCGGTGAAAGTAGTACTCAATATTCTTCTTGTTTTCTTTTTCTTAACGGAGGTAGTTACGTAAATCTTACTGCATGCAGAATGAGGCAACATCCACTCGATTTTGGAAATGCAACAACGTTTGCAGTTACACAGGATATTCCAATACTAAAAGAGTATTCTGAAAAACTTTTATATGCAGTAAACTATAATGGCTTATGTGAGGTTGAATTTAAATTCGACGAAAGAGACCAGAAATATAAATTTTTGGAGGTTAATCCTCGCACATGGAAATGGCACTCAATAGCAAATAAAGCAGAAACACCTTTTTTAAAATTATATTTTGATTATTTATGTGGAAATAGTATCATACCAGTAAATGGGTATAAAGCGGCATCTTTTTATCATTTTTTAACGGATTTCCCAACCATAATAAGCATGTTAATCAAAGGAAGGAGAATCAAAAAATGGTTTAGTAAACCCGTTGAATTTGCAGTTTGGGCATTGGATGATTTTAAACCATGGCTATTTGAAAAGTTATATCTTATTAACCTTATTAAAACAAGAAATTGAAGAAAAAAATCATTTTTGATGTTGGTCATCCTGCTCAGGTTCATAATTTCAAGCATGTTTACTGGGAGTTGCAGGCAAAGGGATGGGAAGGACTTTTTACTGCAAAAGACAAAGAGGTTACCGTATCTTTACTAAAAGAGTATAAACTGCCTTATATTATTATTGGTAAAACCCACAAGAATATTTTTTTAAAAATACTGGGGTTATTCTGTAACCTAATTATTTTTTCTAGAATTTTGATTAGGTTTAAACCACTTGTTGTTGTTTGCAGATTTTCTCCCCATGCTTGCTGGAGTTCAAAATTTTTAGGAATTCCACTTATTGGACTGGCAGATACTGAACACACTACTTTCCTCGATCGGTTTACAGTTCCTTTGGCAAGTGCAAAGCTTACAGCATTTTCATATCAACGAGATTTAGGGAAAAACCACTTTCGATACAATGCAAATATTGAACTGTTTTATTTACATAAAAACAGATTTTCCCCTTCCCGAAATCATTTCAATATCTTAGGGATTGATAAAGACACAAAATATGCAATTGTAAGATTTGTTTCGTGGTCGGCTCATCATGATATTGGAGTTAACGGAATGAAAGACCAACAAAAAGAGGAACTTGTAGAGTTTTTAAAAACAAGATTTAGGGTTTTTATCACTTCGGAGAGTGTTTTACCCCCAAAATTTGAAGAATTCAAACTTAATGTATCACCGGGCATGATGCATGATGTTTTAGCAAGTGCGTCGCTTTATGTAGGCGAGGGCGCATCAATGGCTTCTGAGGCTGCTTGCCTTGGAGTTATGTCTTTTTATATTAACAAACTAACAGCAGGATCCATAGAGGAAGAAAAAGATTATGGATTGTTATATCATTATGACGAATCATCTCAACTTCTTTCTGATCTAAAAAAGGTTATTGATAATCCAAATTTAATGAA
>Ga0334884_1001542_pt1 | contig 33561 bp, 28 predicted proteins | sample GraSluR1_MG_7_FD_207215 | JGI IMG/M metagenome (GOLD analysis project Ga0334884, IMG submission 207215) | Sludge microbial communities from methane-producing bioreactor in Wageningen University, Netherlands - Granular Sludge_12_05 R1 | ecosystem: Engineered > Bioreactor > Anaerobic >... | reverse complement strand
GCACTTAACAGGCGAAGCATATATTAAAAAAATCACAAAGAGGATTCCAGGAGGAGCCTCTATTTTATTTACTAGCGATTACGACCTAAAAACTTACATGAGTCCTCCAGAGAAAAAAGGAAGGGCCGGGAGGGAACCCGTAAAACCATGTAACGTATATGGGAATTGTCATCTCATTCCTATCGACCGAGAAAAAAGCGAGCCACCTCTCAGAATAATATCAAAATCAAACTGGGAGGAACTTCTCATAAATAAAATATACAAAAAAGAAGAAATCAATCTAGCGAAGGAATATCCAAGTTCGGGCTATGGAGCAAACGCCGTGTTACCGAAAAAAGGGTTAAGTTATGAGATGTTGAGTTGTAACTTAAAAAGGTTACGCGACATCGGGTTATATAACCCGCCAGACCCAATTCACTTTGTCTGTTACGAATGGCAAAAAGAAGCCATCCAAAATGCACTACCCAAAAGGAAGTTATCATTCACATTAGTTTAATAGCTTTTTCGAAAAGGCTTTAAAAAAAACAATCACAAAAGAGGAGGAAATAAAAATGTTAAAGTTTGACTGAACTGCCCTCCGACAGTTGCGCCAGTTTCAAAAAAGGATCTAGCCTTGAAGGTTGGGCCTTTTTTTGAAACTGGCGCTACAATGAATGAATTGAACGCAAAGGATAAATTATACCAACCATATACTTTCGTCGCTCACATCGATTCAACATGCTCAAAATCACCCCGAAAGATTACAGTATGGATAAGACTTTGGGCGTTTATTTGCTGCGGAAATGTGCATACAAAAAGGAGGTGTAAATAATGCCGAGAATGCCGAAATACGTCAAGGAAGAATGGGAATACTTTCTAAACCAACGCGGACGGAAAACTTATAACGAACTTTGCAGGAAATGCGAAAATGACTGCAAACAAAGCTTTCGTGCCGTAATCATTCAATGCCCATACTATATATCAAAAAGGAGGTCTAAATACGATTCAGGCAAACTCAAATGAAGGCTGCGGGGTGCGGACAAAAAGTTGGACTCTAAATGGTCTTTGAAAGGAGCGACATAATGTATTCAGAGTATCAACGAAAAAAAGCCCTTCAGCTTTATGACGAATGTAAATCAGTTGTAAAAACCATTCAGAAGCTTGGATATCCTTCGCGTCAGAGAATGTACAATTGGATTGCAGACCGTAATGATTCTCCTAAACCAAAATTTTTAAGAAAGCGATTCAATAATACGCCAGATCATCCTTACCACCCACCATTGGCTCTTAAACTCGAAACGATTCACCGTTGGGGGGGTGCGGACGTTTTCTTGGACCTCAAACGGCCAACCCCCTTTGGTGAACAAATTCATTGACATTCACAGGAGGATATTCGGTGCCAAGATAAAAAGTACCCCCGAACTCTGCCAGGTGGCTACCTATGACAGAATCGAGGGTGTCCGGAGGTACTCTCTAGATTTATCCTATGTGATGGATAATCACATGTCAACGGTTTTGTTATCTCTCGTACTATTTCTAGAAATCTCACCCGCCTTCCCTTAGAATAAAATACTTATTTACTCCTACTACATATAGTGGGAAGGATTTATATTAGACCATTGTATATTTCTCTGAATACATTCTTCGACTCCTTTCGGAGTTCTACGGAAGTACAAGTTTTTGTCTGCACCCCCAAACCTCACCCCGCAAAATATCTGTGGTACAAATCCCACAAAGATATATTTGGCATAAGTGTAGCCGTGTGCTATAGCTAAACCTATCCATTCTTATTGGATAATCAAATTCACCGCCCGAATCACACTTTTTTAGAACCATTGGGACTAATCATTGATTTCTGCTCAGAAACCCTAAATGAGTATCACTATTAATTTTCACACAATAGTCAGCAATTCTTTTAAGTATTCTATGATTAACAGCATAGCTAAGATCTCCAACAATATACAGTTTGTCTCGTGCTCTCGACAAAGCAACATTCAAGCGCCTAACATCACCAAGAAATCTGAAAGAGCCAACAGTTCTCGTCAAACTGAATATTACTATGTCGCACTCTTTTCCTTGGAATCCATCGATAGTGTCTACATTCACATTAAGACATCTAAAATGTTCTTTTTGCATTAATCCCTGCAGTGTGGCTGCCTGGTGTCTGTAAGGTGCGATTACTGCAACAGATGTCAAAATTTCAGCGTTATCGTCGAGCTCTTTCAAAATACTTGTGATGATCCGACACTCATCGAGGTTGTAAATTTTAGGCTTTTCAACTCTATTTGCTTCATAGCGAGGCCACAGTTCAGAAGAAGTATAGTCAACCCATATAGTGCTGTTCTCGCCTTCGATGTTTCTTCCATTTTTGAGCTCACCATCATAGAATAAGTCTCCAATTAACTTCCCGATTTGATTGGTCATACGATACTGTGTATCTAGTACAGAGACATTTTTAGACTTTAAGAACAGGTCTTCAATGTATAAATAATTCTGCAAATTGCATTTTTCTATACTTCTAATTACATCTATTTCCTCGGAACAAAAAACGGGAGGCAGTTGCTTAGGGTCACCGACTAATATTGCCTTCTGTGCAATGGTTAGCGGAGCCAAAATTTCTGGTAACGTCGCTTTACATACTTCATCTATGATCACGACATCAAACATCTCCGACGACGATTCGAACTCGTAGGCATTAATTCGATTGCAAGTCATACCGGCAATATTTGCCGATAATGCAAGTGCTTTTTCAAGACTCCTATCCTCATGGTCCGATAAGTTTTCTGATATGATATCGATTGCGTCTTGGCTAATACAATTTATCTGTAGCCACTCTATATATGTGCTTATTATTTCTTCTGGCGAAAACTTGTCAACCGAGCTATTTTGTTCTTTATCTCTGATACGAACGATTCTGATTGAATCGTCGTATTCTGAGATGCGCGAAATCAGGTTGTTTACGGCAATATGGGTTTCAGAACAAACTAGTATTCTGACATCTGGATTTTTACGATACAATTGCAAACAAATCTCGGCAATTACCTGCGTTTTGCCGGTTCCTGGTGGTCCCTGTATTAGAGAAAGTGCATTATTCCCCAAGGCAATCTTTATCGCATTTTTCTGCGAGTCGTTGAGATTAAGAAAATAATCATACTCTTCCGCTTGGGGCAAAGAGCCATCCGTTGGATTGATAAACTCTATCAGCACTTTTGGATTTAGTACCGCAGCGTAACTAACACGTTCTATGGTTTTTAGTTGTCGCTCAACCTTTATCTGTTCTCCCACATCGTCAAGTGTAATGAGCATTTCAGATAAAAAGGTTCTCCAGTGAGATAAATGATCTGTCCAAGTGTTATCAGTCATAGATCTCACCTCCTTTACAAATCCTAAAGTCAAAACATTTCGCTAAACCAATTAAGAAACTTCTTTTGACATTGGGTAGCAATTTAACCAGTATTGCGGTTCTGGCTTCAATAGCAGTTTTTTCTATACTGTAGTCAGAATTGTCGGTAACAAGCAGAATTTCATTGGGTATGTCTATTTCAAATGAGCTGTGCATGCAGATTTCAATAAGTGCAACAACGGCATCCGAAAGCGAGAGTTTTCTGGACTCAATGTCGACTCTAATGATTTGCTGATTGACCAGTTTTCGAAGGGAATTTGCAATTACCTCGTCAGAAAAAACCCACAAGAAAGCACCTATTTGCTGGGGGTTTGTCAACCCATTCAGAATAAGGCGGAAGATAGTTTGTTCAACAACCCCAAAGCGTCGGCAAAGGGAAAAATCAATTTTGACTTTCATAACGCCCATCCTTTCGCGTAGTTTTCTTTTGCCTTTGTGTATCCAATAACTCAGTTCTTCTGCCTTCTAGTTTTTCTCTTTCTTCACTTTCGGCAGATGATGGACGATAGGGCTTTGGGCGACAAGCAACTAACTGCCTGTCAAATTCATGGGTGACTTTGGCGAGTTCTATTTTTAATGTCGCCACCTCGGTATCGGCTTTTTTCTTTTGAACGGTTGCCAATTGTAAGGCATGTTTTGCACGGCTGACTTCCTCTGTTTCTGAGAACAACTTTAATAAGAAGAATCTCGCATCTTGGCTTTTTCTGTTCAATAGTTGTTTTGACACTTGTTCAAAGACTGTATTTGTTTTTGCTTGAATAGCTTCGGCGTTTTCTATTTGGGAGGATAGGTCGTCTGTCTTTGATATTCTTTTCTGTTGTATCTGGGCTGACTCTCGCATGAACCGCTCCCGCTCTCGCTGATTGGCATCGTTTTCGATCTGATATAGCTCTGAAAGTCTCGCTTCTATTATTCGGTATTCGTCTGACGATCCAGCTTTGCCATCAGGAATTAGGTATACATCATTCTTCTTGCAAAACAAATAGACCATCTGCTGCCGCGCATACCAATGTTGACGCTCAGATTTTAATGATGTAAGCGTAGATTTAGTTTGAGTTATTTGTGTTTGAAGAATATCGATATATTCATTTGCTGATGATATGCTGTTTCGGTAGTTGGATTTTTCACACTGGAGGCGCTCCCATTTCCAATTATCATCAGAGTGTGAGTCAATCATTTGTTGTATTTGTTGATTTATATCTTTCAGCAGCACAAAAAGTTTGTTCCGCTCTACTTGGCGGTCTTTCACACTATCAAAAAGTGATTTCAGTTTTCTATCATTAAATGATATTTGCACATTAAAGTTGGAAATTGGTACAGCCCAAAACGCCCTAACTGCTCTGGCTTGCTCATCAAGCGAACGGCTAATAGAGTTTATGCTAACGCTAATTTCCATCAATTCATCCGTTTTGTATTTGAAAGCTTCTTTCGTTTTGTCACGGTCGCTTTTCAGTTGAGCCGAAAATAGCTTCTTCTGCTGTATCGTCCAAGAAATGTACTGGATGACTGGGAGTAAATCAACTCGTTCTTGCAAGACGGCACGGAGTTTCTGTAAGGCCTGTTTTGTCAGTTTGTCAGATATCTCACTGACAGCCACTAATTCGGAGACTTTCTCTAAAAGTGAAATGGCATTTTCGTTCTCATCAACGGTGACTTTGCATCCAGTCAACCTGAACAGTTCCTTAATATCATCAATCTTGGCTTGAGCGACCAGCTTGTCCTTTCGTGCTTCAAGGATATCGATCTCCTCGCCAATCAAACTCATTTGCGCTGTAAGGAAATCTCTGTACTCGAGAAGCGCTTGCTTTTCAAGTCCTTTGGCTTTCTGGATTTTATACAAGCATTGGCGATGTAAGAATAGGTCTACATATTCCAACAACCCTACCCGAGTCTTATCGAACAAATCTGCATCCTTTGATAATTCATCTAGCAGGGATAGCTTTACTTTTTGAAAATCTATATCCTTGTCGGCTCGTGCCTTTTCAATCTGCGCTGAACAACGCTCAATTGTCAGTTCGTAGCTGGTTTCATACTCATCAGTTCGAGACCGCAAATCCGCTGATGCCTTACGCAATGAGCGATTAATAAGCAAACGGTGTGGCAATACAATATCTCGAGCACTCATTATTGACCTCCATTCACAAGAAATAAAGCCTCATCAAGTGACAGGTATTGTCTCCCGACCATCAGTTCATCTTGCTGCATAAACCATTCCAGTTTTTCCACAAACGGCTTAAGTAAATACGCAGATTCATGATCATTCATTATTTCTGTAAGTGTTTCATTTAGTTGCGCATTAACCATGTTGCGGTTTCGTGCATAGTCAAGAATTGCGTTATGTGTATATATGTTATCATCAAGACGAGCCTTAATGGTATCGATGTCTCCTGATAGAACATCAAACAATCCAATGTATTGAGAATACGAATTTGCAACATAGGTATTAATTGACTCTTTGAACTCGTCAAACATCGCTTCACGTTGTTCATTAAATCGAGCCTGCAATTCTCTGAGTCTCTCATTATGTTGCGCTTCCAGACTCCGTAATGCGTCAACCTTTGCGGTTTCCTCCCTGGCTATACTGACGTCAAGTTGTTCGTAAATGCTTCTAATTGCCTTTTTTCGTATATTGTACTCTTTAAGGTCGGAAATCAGATTATAACAAGGTAGCAAGTCTTTAAACGACAAGCGAAATTCAGAAATACTCGACATCGAATCTGCGAAATAGTATAGCTTCTCCCAGCCACCGAGTTCGATGTGAGTGTTAATCTCTGCGATGCAATCGTTAAAAGCTTTTTGTGCATCTTTATTTGCCGTTCCAATAATCGCACTTGCACCGTACCCGATAACAATTCCTCCGACCACAGAACCGACAATAGTACCAACAGGACCCAAGGCTGATCCTATAGTGGCTCCGGTAGCCACTGCTGCCTTAACCGATGCAATACCCGCGATTTGAGCACCCACATACGCTCCTCCAAATCCAGCAAATGACGAGAAAGTATTGTTTACGGTATTGCAAAGTAAATCATCAGCATCTATAACTCCGGTTACAAAGCAACTGTAAAGGTCTTTAGCAAAATCGACAGCTGTATTTGCTGCGGCCATTACGGGAACCGCACCGAATGAGTTTGCCGCAATTTCTTTCCCTACGACCTTACCCAACAATTGAACAGAACCTACTATCGCCCCACCGCGAACGCCGCCTTCCGTAGTCCCACAAAGAATATGCGTTACACTTAAAATGAACTGTTCTTCCGATAAGTCATCTCGGTTTTTTATTACATCAACGATTTCCTTGACTGTTGTCAGAACAAAACCGGTAGCAGCCCCAGCTGCTATTGCCCTGCCTAAGTTGATCTTATTAAGCTCGCCGTGTTTTTCTGCAGTTTTATGATATTCTGGTGTTTCTTGGGCTTTCATTGAGTCGGCCAGATTTGTCGCTTCTTCTGGAGTTATTGCATCGGACGAAACAGATTTTCCCCCAATATTAACACTGACCTCATCGCTGACTCCTTGTCCTGAGCCACCTACAAATTCGACATTTTCATATTGAGTGTTAGCAATGTCTTTTGCATAATCCGATGACTTGTTATGTATTTTGGATTGATAGTCAGCTGTCCGGCTTGGTTTGCTCCACGGACGCTTTCGAGTCCAAATGGAAATGTCTACTTCCATATCGATTCCAGAAAGATTTGAACCGTCGGGAAGAGTTCCTTTAGTGATTACATCAAGTTTGTAGTCGGGCATCCCTTTTGCCAGAGAATTGATTTTAAGAGTATGTTTGAAATACTCCTCGGCAGCGAAGCCCTTATATTGAGCAGAAGAAGTTTTTGTAGGCAAGCCAGTGGATTTAGCTATTGCTGCCTGGTCCAAAGCTTGAGCGTAGCTGTCGATGGCGGATTGCAGACTGGCTGTTTGCATACCAGCCTGAGCCGCATTCCCGACTGATGAGGCGTTGCGAAACGCATCTTCAATAGCATCAAAAGCACTATCGTCAATAGTGCTTATTTCATCGAAATCGAAGTCGATGCTTGAAGATTTACTTTTCTTTAAGCTCTCGTCCATCAGAATGCTCCTAATCATTTCGTCTTGAATTATTTTGTTCTAGGTTTTTACATGGATGCGCCAATTTTTTGCTAATTCGATATTTTTGGTAAATCTACTAGTATCTGTAATCTTATTTCTCCATACTAACAATAATATATGGCCAGTCTAAAATTTTGATCCAATCCCATTACTTCACTACCTATAATTTAATTTTCTGAGCCTTTCCAGTCCATAAGTATACTCATTCGGTCAAGTCACAAGATTTAAGATGTCTATATCATTATAACAGTTTTATGGAACAAATTGGCATGCCATGTAATCTCTTGTTCTATATTCCCGCATTTCTTGCAGCAGTTGGTCGTGGAAACATGTCTACATTTATGTAGATAAGTACTCCTCTTATCTGTCTTAGCGCTTTTCTTGTTCCCATTACCGTCTGAGGATAAACATACTGATGCTAGATATAGAACACTTCTCTGCGTCAGCCAGCATACTATTAATATTATCACTCCGATGTGGACGATACTGCTAATAATATTCCCAAACTGTTTTTCAGGATAATTATAGCCAGATTGGACTACTGCTATCTCTTTGCTATAATAAATACAAAAGCAACTTCTGAATTAAGGCAACGCCAGTGAAGGCATTGATATTCAAAGTTATATTGTGAGGACTAATAAATGCAGAAAATCATAGAAATAAAAGAAGAGATCTTTAAGAGAATTCACAATAAGGATTACTTATCAAAAGATGAGTTTTTCGATTTTTATTGTAAGATTGAAGATGAGGAGAATCGTCTTGAAGAAACTGGCCAGTTGCTTCATGAAGATCGCATTTCAATTTCCAACACTATAATGGATATCCTACGCAATAATTTTAACCCTAGTGAGCAGGAGTCACAAGAAATTCAGCATTATAAGAATGACCACATCAAAAATCTATTGCTTTATGGCACCTATAGAAAATCAGAAAATGTTTTGGATCCAATGGCCAAAAAATCTTTTGAGGATGCATTACGAATAAATCGCAATTTACCTCATGCCTATTATCGCTTAGGCCATATTCACTACAGAAAGCATGAATATGCTCAAGCAATATGCCATTTTGAAAAAGCGCTGATAACTAATGACCGTGCCCAAAAACAATTTATGATAGATGAGATGCAAATTGAAAATGCCAAGAAAATCATTTCATATTGCGCAATAAAAATTTTTTATGCCAACAGCGAAGGTTCTTTGGACAATACCCACTACCAAGAACTGAATGATACACTAACACGTTTTTTTGAAAAGAGCGATATGGAAGCCAGTATTAATAATCCTGTGTTAGAAATTTGGAAAGATAATTCTCTGGTATCCAGAGGACAAATCACTAAAAGCGAGTATGATGACATCTTATGTGACCTAGATATTGATTCCTCTAAGTTAGCTATCGACAGATATAAATTCCCTCATTATATTAACTACCACACCAATGATTCTGTGGAAATTGATATTTCCTATTTGAACCTGTTAGTTGCTTGTATCCGCAATGATGCAATGAATAGGACAGATTACATAGATTCAATCAACGAAGATACTACCAGTTTAAGAAACTCCTTTAATCAAAAAATCAGACGCTTGAGAATGCTTTTGTCAGATGTTGGATTGGAAGAACCAAATTTCAAAATAATCAATCCCAGGGGTCAAGATCCGTCCGTTGAGTCCGATCTGACAATATACTACTTCCACAAGATTACCGACTAATCATTAGTGACAGCCTGTCACCGACGTTCCTCTATACTAGTTTTATAAGAACAATTATAAAACCGATAGGAGGAACAAGTGATGAAAAATAATGCTACGTGGAAAGAGAATTTAATATTAGCCGGTTTTCTGCCCGAACAAATCGATGATAACCATTTCATTCTCTTAGATGAATCTAAAGTCAATATTTCATTTCTCAAAAAATTACTTAACGAATCCGGAATTCAGCACTCCTTTGAATTCAATCAGCAGTGTGTAATCAGTCTATACTCTGAAGCGCCCTCCAGGCAGTCATGGCTTTCAAGTATTGCCAAAGTTGGTGGAAAAGTGTGTGGGCTGATGTGTCGCCCGGGTTATCTTGAATTAGAGATACTAGATACTCCAATGCTGTCTGCTGTTAGGCAGTTGAACCGCCTAGGCTTATCAACCAGTTACTCCTGCACTGGTCATGACAAATCTTGTGCAGAAATCCACTTTTGGGAGAGTAATGATGCAATGAAAGCATCCGAACTACTTAACCGCTTGGGTTTTCACGCAAAAAGTTTCAAACGCAAAATGACAATTTATAATTCTTCTCGACTGATTGAAATGGGCCTTGTTCTAAGTAAATTAGATTGTATCGAGAATCAAAAAATTGAGGCTCTTTCTCATACTTTACGCGAAGAGCTTCTAGAAAAACTACTGATGATTCCTGGCACTAGTGGAAATGAGAGTCGTGTCAGAGATTTTCTTTGGCCGATCTTAGAAGAATTAACAGATCACGCATTTGTAGATTCAAGGGGTAATCTACTCGCAATGAAAAAAATGGGGAGAGGTCCTTGTATACTACTGTCGGCACATATGGATGTTGTGGAACCAATTCCCGAGTTAAGTACTATTATAAAAGATAGTAGAATATGGCATCGCAACCAAGGTATTCTTGGAGCTGATGACCGAGCAGGATTAGCTATGATAGTTAGTATTTTAAAATCAGCCAGTAACACAAGTTTCAGAGGGACATTAAAAATTGCATTTACCACGGAGGAAGAGGTAGGACAACGTGGTGCAGAATCAATCTTACCCTTGTTCTTTTGGGACGTAGATTGTGCCATAAGCTTAGACAGGAGAAACGGGTCGGATATTGTAACTAGTAATTCTAAACAAAGATATTGCTCTGAAGTCTATGGAAAGATATTTGAGCAAGTTTCTAAAGACCTGTGGTCTGGTCAAGCAGACTATACTATGGTGGAAGGAGGTGTTTCTGACCTTAGAGTATGGAGTTCACTTGGTGTGGAAAGCGTTAATCTATCCATAGGTTATCATAACGAACATACGCCAACCGAATATCTCAATCTGACTGAATGGCATAGGACCCACGACCTTGTTATGAAAGCCCTTCCCATATTGACTTCATGCCGAGGAAAGATAGGGTATGTTAGAACATCAAGTCTTAAAAGTTGATTTGCCCTACAAGCTCGAAAAAATCTGGAGATTACCCTTGGAGCGATATGGCTTGGCCTATTCTATGGAATGGCTGCCAAAATCATTTCCCGAACATCGAGTAGTGGATACAATTCCGATTTAATTTGTCACGTTCCAAGCATCTTTATAGCGCTTACCAATAAATATTACTACTAATAAATATTTGGCTCCTTTTTGTCCACTTTTTTATTCATAAATACCAGAAAACGAGGTAAACTATTAACGATTACACCAGATAACCATAAAACCCTGCAATTTCAACGTTTTGCAGGGTTTTTTATTTAATTCTTATGCCGTTTTTTTGATTCTGTCTACTTTTTGTCTAATTTTTTATTTGACAACAATTTTTAGTAACTTATTCTGTCTACCCAACGAAATACTATCGAAAACCAAAATATACAGCCCGAGACAATCTATTCAAACAACACTTCCCAAAATTTACATTTTGGGCATAGATGATATTAACCGCTATATTCTTTCTTTACAGATCGAGAGCACATTGAAACCAGGCACTTTTTTATCAGCGCTACCATAGAAGAGAAATTTACAGAGTTTATTTCATAGTCCGGGGGTGGGGACAAAAACCTGGACTCCTCCAGGACTCCGAAAGGAGTTAAAAAATGTTTTCGAAGAAGCAGGTTAATGATGCGATGAGATTGTATCATGAATGTGGCTCAGTTACCCGGACGATACATATATTGGGATATCCAAGCCGTGAAATGTTATATCAATGGATTCGAAAGGAGGGTAAACCGAAACCTGATAGGAAGGCGGCTAAAATTACTAACACAAAGGAACATTTACGAAACCCTTCTGCTGATGTTAAACTGGATGCAATTCGACGTTGTTTTGAATATGGAGAAAGTATAAAATCAGTATCAGAGGAGATAGGATATAGCAGAGCCAGTATTTACATTTGGCGGAAAAAGTATCTCCGGGAAGGTGCAGGTTCGCTAGTGAATAATAGGAATATTAAGATTGACAAACTCCCTGATAAATTTGCAGAGATAACATCCGAAGAAGTGGAGTTACTACGCAGACAAATGTCGGATTTGCAGATGGAAATAGATATCCTCAAGGAGACAATCAATATATTAAAAAAAGACCCCGGCGTCGACTGGACAGCCCTGAAGAACAGGGAGAAGGCAGTGGTAATCGACGCCATGAAAAGTAAGTACCCATTGCCGTTACTTCTTACGAAGTTTGCGTTATCTAAAAGCAGTTACTATTATCAAAAGCATGCCGCCATGAAGGAAGATAAATACAAGGAACTTAGTTCCAAAATCATAAAAATATTCGACGAAAATAGGAAATGCTATGGATATCGACGTGTTTATGGTGAGCTGACCAAACAGGGTGTTATCATATCGGAGAAAGTTATTCGTCGCATAATGAAAAGTGTGGGTTTGGAAGTAAAGACAAGGAAAAACAAGAAATATTATTCGTATCAAGGGGAGATATCACTTGCTGTTCCCAACCATGTTGAGCGTAATTTCCACGCAGATTCACCAAATGTACTTTTCTTAACTGATATCACGGAATTTGCAATTCCTTCCGGAAAGGTATATCTGTCACCAATGGTGGACTGCTTTGATGGAATCCTTGTTACATGGGGCATAAGTACATCACCAAATGCTGACCTTGTGAATAGTATGCTAGATGGTACGATTTCCAAACTCCGGGAAAATGAAAACCCAATAATTCATACAGACAGAGGATGTCATTACCGGTGGCCTGGATGGATAGAAAGAATGGGGCGGAGAGGTTTAAATAGATCCATGTCAAAAAAGGGCTGCTCGCCGGATAACGCCGCCTGTGAAGGGGTGTTTGGCAGAATAAAAAACGAAATGTTCTACAATCGCGGTTGGGATGATGTAACGATAGATGAATTTATGGCTATACTAGATGAGTACCTTCATTGGTACAACGAGAAAAGAATCAAACAGTCATTGGGATATATGAGTCCCGTGGAGTTTAGACAATCTCTTGGATTAGCCGCCTAGGTGGTCCAAGAAAATGTCCGCACCCCCTCCCTTACCTGCGGCCACACCAGAGCCATGGATACAAGACTCCCTATTCGATTTTCAAGGAACGGCTTGAGTTATGTCCAAGGGTAGCATAATACACCTAACATAATGGTCAGCAATTGTTCACTTAGATTTTTAGCTTACCTCATTTTCAGAAAGGAATATCCACTAAAAATGACGTTTACTGAAAGCACTAAAAAAACCGTATATAACAAAACCAAAAAATTCCAGTATTCCTAGTATAAATTTCATTGACCACTCCCCCCCGCCTGGCTGTCTGATACTTAATATGAAACGACTTCCAAATACAAGGTTCGACAGTTTAAAACCTCACAAAACATTACTTTCCCAAAATTATTCTCCCTCTGTAATACTTTTGTGCTCTCTACTACGCATGGTGTTTCATACAAGAACATTAATAAACTGGTTCGCCCCGATCTCTGGTCCAGTTTCAAAGTTAGTCCGAACCGTTTTTAAGAAGCCTACAGGACTATCAATATTATATCAAATACTACCGATGACTAGCCCTCTTATTATTACATGATTTAGCCCATTCATTACATCCACATAGTTCATTACTTTTATTCTGACTGAGCACATTCCAATCTTTCATCTGTTTTCTTTCCCCAGCTCTTTGAGACGTTTGACGTCCAGCGTGCTCATACCGCTATATTCCTTGCGCCAGCGGGACTAGGTGTTTTCTGTGATTCCCTCCTACTTCACCGCTTCCTTCGCAGTCATGCCTTGCCCGCAAAGCACTTCTACTTTTCGGAGGATTACGATGATCTGCTCCACCGTCTAGTTTTTCCTTGCCATAATTTTCCCATCCCTTCAAACTCAGTATATCAGTTGATTACTAACTTTGAACCTGGTGCAACTTTCGGGGGCAGGTCACTAGGCAATGGCAGTGCTAAAAAAGCTCAATTTATGAAGCGATGTTGCCAAATTCCCAAATGGGTCCGTTCTTCCTCAAAATCTTCATTTCCTGCTTATTGATGACCAAGGCAATGTATAAACAGTTTCACCACATGAAGACCTATAATATTAGGTTTTAGCTATAGTAGTGATAATAAGGGATAATCCATACAGGGATTATCCCTTCTCTTGTTTTACTCACAGAACAGGATTATGGATGCGATAATATAATTATGTAATAAATAATATTAAATACATATTGATAATGTAAAATTATATGGTAAGATGGAGGCAGCGAAGGAAAGGGAGGTGCTTCCATTGTGGAAAAGGAATTAATTGGGCATTGCCCTGTATGCACAAACAGATTGATTGCAACTGAACTATCATGTAATAATTGTGAGCTGAAGCTGAAAGGAGATTTTATCTTCAACAAATATTCCTACTTATCCAAGGATGAATTGGAGTTTTTAGAAGCATTTCTGACTGCGGAAGGAAGTTTCAAGTCAATTCAAAAAAAGCTAGGAATTAGCTACTTCAAAACAAAAGCGACTTTTGCGGAGATTTTGATTAAACTTGGTTTGAAAGAAGAAGCCGGACAAGAAAGGACTGATAAGACTATGAAAATTGGAATTGCTCATGTGGATGCTAAAGTCAACGATCATTTCATCACGAAACTAATAAAAGAGAAGCTGAACGAGATTGGTGGCCAGGCAGAAATTCCTTTGATTCAAGCCGGCAAGAGAATCATCATTGGGTTTGATAGTGACGAGAGTGGGCTCATCTGCGACAAGATCCCGGTCCCTAAGCAATTGACATGGGAGGTGTTCACTGCTGCATATGATATCCTTATCGCTAATGATGGAGAATTATATAAAGGGTATGCAAGGACCGGGAAACTCGGAAGCGACCGTCTTCCTATTGCTTCTTTGGAAGGCTACATCGCTTATGCAGTACATGGCGTCGAAAAGGGCGAATCCGCTTTTAGTCCGGGATTCGCGATTGCTGCCATTCTCGATTGGGTCGGGGTATTAAAAAACGAGCGTGGCTCAACACTGCAAATTGTAAGTAGTGCCACAACAGTTGAATCTTATGAAGAGGCTTTGAAAAACGCAGCCACTTTTAATGATGCGTTATCTTCATCGGATTTCATTAGTAGTAGATTAAATTTCTTCAGGCATTGGTACTATTTCGATGAAATCGATATGTTTGCTCCAAGTAAATTTATTGGCTACAAGAATATGAATGCAAAAACATACGAAGCGTTTATCGTAAGCGATCCGAATAATCTAGATGGCCGGGACACAGAAAAAGTATTAATCAAGTATTTTGATGAGGCATCTGGCGAAGAGAAAGATAAGCTCGTTGAAAAGTTATCGGCCTTCTTATCTCAATATGGAAAATCAATAAATGCCAGGGGGGTTGTGCATGTGAAGAAATGAGGCAAACATTATGTTAGGTTTCATTTTTCGTGTGATTAAAGGAATCCTGCATTTTGTTTGGGAAATCATAACATTCGTCCTCTTTTCTACTATTGGTCTTTTCGCGGGATTATTGGAAGAGAAGTGGTAAAAGAAAACTTCAAAAGCATCTCAAGCGAGGTGCTTGTAGAGATAGAATGATTGTTGGAGTTAGACTTTAGATGAGAATGGTTATATAATGCTTTTGAAGGAGGTGCACAAATGAAGAAAATTCTGGTATTTGTATTAATTGTTTTTTCCATTTCCACTATACTCATTGGCTGTAGTAGTGCTAAAGAAAGTTTTGAAGATGGCTTTAAAGAGGGCTTAGAATCTGAAGAAACGCAGTACACTATCGATATTGAGGTTGAATTTAATAAACCTTACGGTGGGCAAACTCACATGACTATCGCCGGTAAAACTGATTTGCCTGATGGAGAAGAAGTTCTCATATCAGTGGTTAGTGAAGAAAATGATTACATTGCATCAAGCAAAGATATAGTAAAAGATGGAATCTATATATCTGAACCATTTTCAAAACAGGGTGAATCTATCCCCAAAGGTGAGTATACTATAACAGTAGAAACTTCAAATAATAGTAAAGCAAAACAAGAAAAGATCGTTGACATAGACTATTAAAAAGCACGAGCAGCTACAGTGGTAAGATAAAAACTTCAAAAGCATCTCAAGTGAGGTGCTTTTTTCATGCCCATTTTTAGGAGAGCGATGATTATGGGAATACTTCACGGAATGTTCAAGGCGCGTGACAAAACCTAAAGATGCCCTTATTGGACGCAGATACAGCCTCTTTTTCGGAGGCAGACCAATAGAAGTCTTTGGATTGATTTTATATAATAAAAATTGTTTATATAATTCTTATTTCTTTGCTTTTCACAAAGTTGAATCATATTCTTTTACTTGAGAATCGGCGTGTGTTTAATAGAAAAAAGATAGGAGAAGTATAACATATTTTTCATCAACATGACTCTACTGGCAATTAATTAATCCGAAAATGCTAAACCAAACAAAGCTACAGTAATTACGGTGTTGATTGCCAGATTAATTTTATTATTTTATTAAATCGTAAATTATTGGACGATTGGAAACTACGTCATCTACAAAAGAAGCCACATCATTTGTATCATTCAATTCATGTTCTTTTATGCCGAATTGGTCACAAGTCATCTCATAAGCTATGAGGATATTTGCTTGTATATTGTCTTCCTCGAATGATTTATTATTAGGAAAATTTATGAACATACTATTCTTCATCTATTAGGACTTGCCCATCAAAGATAAAATAGATCGGCTGCAATGATTTATCAGCTTGGTATTTGTATCGTAAAGTGAAGTTGCTACGAATCATCGCACCGAAAGAGTTTTGACTATCAACCACAGAACTTACCTGGACAATTTTTCCATCCTTAGCAATTGACCAGTTTTCATAAGGATTGAGCCACGAACCCTGAAATTCTGCTGTTGATGGAGCTTTCAATACCATGAGAACAGCCTCCTTAGTATAGTCTATTAAACCCTCAATATTTATATCTGCATAGAATAAATAATCTGTATTGAATGTACCATTTGAATATATTGGATTAAGATTACTGTCAACGATTTCAACCACATAGCGTACAATAGTTTGTGTAAATAGAATTAAAAGAGAAGCTCAGAACTTCATGGTATACTGTTTAGTGACCAAACAAAACATGTACCTGAAGGAGGAACTTCTCTATGCCAAAGCATACCACATTTGACACAAAAAGTCTTGACCTCAGCTCATCCATGGAAGAATTTATCGTTGGTCTGATAAAAGAAACCATGGAAACCCTTATGAAAGAAGAACTAACCAATGTTCTCCAGTATGAAAAATATAGTTATGATGGCCGTGCCACCGGAAACTCGCGAAACGGGTTTTACCAACGGGACTATGAAACGCGCTATGGAACAATCGAAGATCTCAATATCCCACGAGACCGAAACAACGAGTTTGAGCAGCAACTCATAAAACCTTATGCCAGGCGTGACGACTGGTTGGAAAACCTGATCATCCGTATGTATGCCAGAGGGGTCTCCACCAGAGAGATTGCATCTCTAATTGAAACGCTCTACGGAAACGCTTACAGCCCCACGACCATCAGCAATATTACTGATGTAGCCGTAGAAGAAATTACTAAATGGCACCAAAGACCCTTGAAACGAAGGTACAGTGTTTTGTTCATCGATGCCCTACATGTCAAGATTCGAAGGGAATATGTTGCTTCGGATGCCGTTTACTTCATCCTTGGTGTAGACGAAGAGGGCTATCGAGAAATCCTTGACTTCTTCATAGGGACCAATGAAAGTGCCTATGTTTGGGAAGAAACCTTAAAATCCATTAAAGAGCGAGGAGTAGAAGAAGTCCTACTGTTCGCAATGGATGGGTTAACCGGTCTGGATGAAGCGGTTCACCGGGTTTATCCCAAAGCTGACACTCAGTCTTGCATTCTTCATAAGGTTCGATCCGCCTTAAGGAATGTGCGAAAACGGGATGTAACGGAATGCGCGGCGGATCTAAAATCCATTTATCAAGCTTCGGCTAAGCAAGAAGCCTTAGATGCTCTAGACAACCTCTACGGAAAATGGAAGAAATCTTATCCGCGGATTGTGGAATCCTGGTACCAAGATGAAGGCCTTCTTACTTACTTCGATTATCCGGAATCCATACGCAAGAGCATCTACACCACTAATTGGATCGAGCGTTTTAACAAGGAAGTCCGGAGACTCATAAAAACCAAGGACAGCTTACCTAACGAAGAAGCTTGTAGCAAATTAATTTACTATAAAGTAGCACACTACAACGAAAAATGGTCATCTAAAAAGTTACGTGGGTTCGACATGGCATATGATGAGCTTCAAGAGCTATTTCTCAGGAAGTACTAATAGCTATTTACACAAAATTGTTGACACTAGGTTCAACCACCTTACCATTTATAATATGCGCCGCAAAGATTGGTGTAACAACTCCATCTTTAGCGGTGTATGATACAATGTAGTCACTTGAGTTCTCCTTTTCAACTGTGATCGTGTCGTTCTCCCCCCAAATCGGCATTTCATTTTCTAGAACTATGTCGAGTAAATTTATTGCAGCAGATTCATCAACTCCAGCCTTAATTAAAATTTTATATTCTGAAACATCCTCATATTTGTTATCTGGCTTTATATCGCCCGTGGCAAATTCAGTTTGTGATTCATCATTACTAATATTACCATCATACTCTTCTTCCTGTGCTATTTTGGTAGCATAGCTTTCATATGCTTCTTTGTATGATTCACTCATGAATCCATCTGCACTTATTGATAATACAAAAGAAATTATTACCAATGTGGTTACCCCGAATATGGTGGATGGTAATTTCTTGTGTTTGAAAAGTGGAATCATTTTTCTTATTCTTTCAAAAAACATGATAATGCCGGGGACGACCATTCCAATAAAGGGAGTTAAAAAATTTGACAACCTTAAAATGGCAACATCTTTTTCACTTGCTTCAAATGGAGGGTTTGTTGTAAGAGCAGATATGCTGAGAATAGTACCTAAAACCAATAGGATTCCCCATACTATTTGAGTAGCTTTATAGGTGCTTGTATACTTGGGGCTATGATCATCTAGTTTTCTCTCTTTTCTTAATCTCATTCTGTGTCTCCTATAATAATTACCTTAAGAAAAAAAAAATATAGTATAAGTATATTCCAACTACCATTTGGAATCAAACCGCCCAGCCCTATTAATTGGCATTTTATGGATGCTACGATACCTGGTCCGCCCCCGATCTTTGGTCCAGTTTCAAAGTTAGTCGGAACCGTTTTTACGAAGCTTATAGACCATTGATATTATTGTATCAAATACTACCGACGAATAGAACTCTTATTATTACTTGGTTTAGCCCATTCATTACATCTACATAGTTCACTACTTCTATTTGACTATAATGTCCCCATGAATTGAGACAAATGTTTTTCGAATCTAAGTGAACGGTGGTATAATGAAGGCACCACAATCCCGGAAATAAGAGGTTCAATATGAACCGAAAACAATACACCCCTGTATTCAAAGCAAAAGTTGTTCTGTAGGTTCTCCGAGAAAAAACCCTTGGGAGAAGTCTATGCAGAGAACTACACTGAATTCCCCATTTTGGCCTTATCCAACTCTAGAAGGCAAATTTGAATGCATATTTACCTTAACACCCTTATGGTTTACAACAAGAGTATGAAAGCAAGGCGAAGTGAAGATCAAATCCAATACATTAAGGTTAATTCTCGAAAAACAACTATTTAAACCCGTCCAACGTGATTCAGACGGGTATGTCAAAGTCCCATCTAAGTGATTATTTACCAAAATAGAATTCTGTGGACAACATTGCCAAGGGCGAAAGCACTCGCATTATGGTGTACTAGTAGGAAACGAAATTCGTTGGAACTGTTGTCCGATGTTATGACCTTGGGCAGAAGATTATACAATAATATGATAATATGATGCCTTGATGAGATATTGGCTAGGTTATCACTCATCTGTTCTCAAATTGAATAATGAAGGCAAAATGCTTCAAAAATTTGTCCTCTTTTTGTCCACTTTTTTATTCGTAAATACCAGAAAACGAGGTAAATCATTAACGATTATTTTAGATAACAAAAGCTTGCAACCGTTACAAATACTGGGTTCTATCGTTGTATTCATTGCGCTTGCTGGCTTATAAAAACTCTCCCTGAATATACAGGGTGTCCTCGGTTCGAACCCGAGATGGTGTACCAAAAAACCCCGCAATTTCAACGTTTTGCGGGATTTTTTTGTTCTATTTTTTATGCAGTTTTTTTGATATTGTCCACTTTTTGCCCACTTTTTTTTATTTGGCGACAATTTTTAGCAGCTTATTTACCGCCAATTGCTTTTGCTCTTGAGAAATTCCTACATAGTATTTTGCCGTGGTATTAATGTCGCTATTCTCCATTTGTTTGAATCGATTAGTATGTTTCCGCACACTTTACAGATAATAGTCTTGAATATATGCTAACATGTATGTACTGATTAATTCTCTATCTCACTAATACTGTAGCGCCTTCCTCCCCAAAATTTGCATTGTCTGTAGCACAAATATTGGGAGCAAGTCATAGCTTCTATCTACTTTTCGATGAACGTAACCAACTCAAAGTGGTCTGTGCCATTAGTGCTGAACCCATGTACAACAAAGAGTCATCTAATTCAAATCGAGGATTGTGATTAGGATAAATTTTACTACCTAGTGGTTGAGTAGCAAAAATCCAATAACACCCAGGGGCCTTTTGTAAAAAAAAGGAAATATCTTCACTGCCCATCAACGGCTGTTCCAATAGATGTACTCGTTCCTCTCCAAAAAGCTGAATCGCTTGTTTCATAACAAATTCTGTTTCTGCGAAATGATTAAAAGTAACCGGATAACCTCTCTCATAATCTATCGAACAACTCCCCCGCATGGACTCACATATCCCTTGGCAAAGATTACGAATACGCTGACTAAAATAATCCCGTTGCTCCTCTTTTAAACATCGAATCGCACCAATCAATTCTACTGTTTCAGGAATTACGTTGTAAGTTTCTCCTCCATGTATAGAACCAATCGTGATAACTACCGAATCAGTACCATCAACTTCCCGACTGACTAGCGTCTGCAAAGCTAAAATTAAATGAGATGCAATTACTATAGGGTCTACACTAGAAGCTGGAGTTGAACCGTGGCCGCCCTTACCTTCCACGGTTATTCGAAAACTGTCTCTGGATGCCATAAAATTGCCGGGGTAAAATCCGAAGTGACCATTGGGTAATTCGGGCACTAAAAGTCCTACATGCTGACCAAGCACTAAATCCACCCTTGGGTTTTCAAACACTCCTTCCTTTAGCATCCTTTCAGCTCCACCAGACCTTTCCTCACCTGGCTGAAAAATCAATTTTACGTTGCCCTCTAATTCTTCAATGTTATCAAGTAATAACCTCGCCGCTCCTAACACCATTGCCATATGAGCATCGTGCCCGCAAGCATGCATATTCCCCGTGTCTGAAGCATATGGAACCTCCGCTTTTTCTTTTATTCGCAAGCCATCCATATCGGCCCGCAAAGCCACTGTTTTGGATTTCTCATCTATCATCCTCCCCCTTATATGTGCTTCTATTCCTGAATGGTCTTTAAATGTACGAAATGGTATGCCCATCTCTTTAAGCACTCTTTGTACCATTTCGGATGTTTTGGGTAAATTCAAATCAAGTTCGGGTATCCTGTGAAAGGATCTACGCCATTCGATAATTTTTTCTGTTATTTCTAAAGCTTGTTCTTTTAGATCTTTCATTTTATTCATCCTTATTATTCAAACCACATTTGTTATTATTTCTGCTTAACCTCTATTGTTTAAAAAAATGGCCTGAGAGTTATCCTCAGGCCATTTTAACGTAAAGCTAAATAGATATCAACTTTCTGATATTTTCTGCGAAAATCTTATTCTTCTGCTCCTCAGAAATCTGTGCCGCCTGAATTCGCTCAATTTCAAGGGACATATCCATATAAGGGACGCAGGATCCAAAAATCACACTTTCTTCACCAGCCGTTTTAATTAGTAGCTCAATAAAATCTCTACGGTATACGCCAGAAAGATCAAACATAATATTTTCGGCTCGTTCCGATGCCGCCAATGCATCATCGAAGCTCAAGCCACTCATATCTAACTGCCCCCCGTGAGTTGCAATAAATGTGACTCCCGGAAATGCCATGGCCATTTCCCATAATTGTAAAGGCTCTGATACATTAGGATACCCCGTGGAAACATATACTGGTAGTTTGCATTTTTCAGCCATCCGTATTGTTGGGTATACAACAGGATCATTGATTGAGAAATTATCTTCCCACGGATGTAGATGGAGTCCCTTCAATCCGTAACTATATATCATCTCAACTTGTTGTGGGGCATTTTTTTCCCAAGGATTAACTCGTCCAAACCCGTATATATTTGTGTATTGATTCTGAACATTAGCTATGTACTGATTCGCCCTGTCATAATTATAATCACTAGGTTTAAAAGGGCGAATTATGGCAACATCGACATCATTCTTCTCTAGTTCACCGATTAATTGGTCTGGTCCAATACTATTTCCATATAAAGAGTCTCCGAGAAATACACACGCGTCTATTTTCATAATGCCTGCCCCCTTATCTCGTGAAGCCCGAGTATTCGAGCACTATTTTTAAATAGAATTTTCTCTTCTGTTTTTTTGTCCAACTTGAGATTTTTGATCTTTAGTAAATCGGAAATTGGATCTCCCGCAGGATTATCAGATGCAAAAACAACTCGATCAGCCCCAAGCACATCAATAGCCTTCTTTACTATCTGCGGATAAGGTATTGATGATGTATCTAAGTATACGTTATTACAGGCTTTTGCCATCCGAATAGATTCATCATTTCTAAAAAACCCTCCCATATGACAAATGATGGTCGTTTCGGGACTTGCCTTTGCTCCAAATCCAATTTCCCAAGGCTGTGCTCCGACACCATCACCACAATGAATAAACACAGGATAGCTAAGTTCGGCTGCTTTCTTTAATACTGCGACACAAAAGGGATTATATGGCTTAATCAGATTTGATATTGGGTGTAGTTTAATCCCTTTAATTTCCGGATACTTTTTTGCTTCTTCCATCATTCTTAGTGTCTCATTTGCTCCCTTTGGATCAACTCTTAAAAACCCTATCAGCCGATCGGGAAAGCGTTTGACATAATCGACAAGATTGATGAGTGCTCCTGGATATGCAGGTGCTTCTCCGTAAGTAGTTATACAAGTCACGTCTATCCCCGCCTTATCCATGAGGTCAATTACCAATTCAGGAGGGTCAACCCAGTTGAACAAGGTATATTCATCAGCATGGCCGTGCATATCAATAATCATTATTACGACCCCCTAAACTTTTGAATTCTTTTTTTTTGAAACGAGCAATACAATTAGCCCTATGATAAATACAGCAACAGCAGCACCCATAAAAATAGTGCTCTGCATACTAAATACTCCCGCGTTAAAAGTTGCCGTTCCAAGAGCTCCCGTGCTTTTGTCTTCCGCTGTTACGGTAAAAGTACCAGACAAATCGATAGAATAAGTCTCAAAGCATTCTGTTTCAGTATTCCAACTTTGTTGGCGTGGAGTAGTCGTTGCGGTCGTTCCATTTGGCTTTTCGATTACTACAGAAATATTATTCGGATCCACAGTGTAGTCTGTGTTTATCATGAATAACACGGGCTCACCTGTGGAATAATTATCTTTCACGTCGATGCTGAGTTCTGCTGCAGAAGCTGTGGCCGGAAATAAGATCAGCAGAATTAGAATCAGTGCGAAAAAAAGTACGCTTTTCTTTTTCACGATTTTATCCTCTCTTTCCATTTTTTATATTGGTAAACTTTAGCTTTACTTTCGTTTATTCCGACAAAACAACCGAATCGGTAGAAGCCATTTCATAATCTTCCGCCATTTCAGCTTGCGGATATTTTGGCAGAATCCAATATCTGTATAAAACATAGTAAATCAAGCTACTTGAAACGAGCCCAATCAAGGTGCTTAAATCCAACCAAATCATAGAAAGAATGGAACTAATGATTAGTGCAAGAATGCCAGCCATGTTAATCCCATTTTTATATGTATATTGAGATCCGATGCTATATAAGGCTTGGGTATTAAATTTCCCTTTGCGAATAACAAGATAGTCAGTAATCATAATTCCCGCTAAAGGTCCAAGCAATGCGCCATAGAAATTCATAAATGAATAGAACCCTCCAGATGTCGTGAGAAACCAAGGTATAACAAAAAGTGCAATGCATCCCGTAAAAATAGTGCTGAACCACCAAGGGAACTTGAAGAGGTGCGTCCAAATAATATTTGCAGGCATAATATTCGCAAACATATTTGTTGAAAACTGTCCTAGGACGATAAAAGTAATGGCAATCATTACAATTATAGTGTTTGGTACCGACTTAATAAACAGGTCAATTGGACTCCATATTCCAGACATTGCAAACACTACCATACCTAGCCCACTAAGCAATAACACGGTAGGTATAAGACCGCATGCATACGACGCAACATATTTCTTCATGGATGAATTATCAAGATAACGAATATAGTCCGATGAATTTACGATTACCGTGATTGCCAGACTAATATTAGCAGTAACCGTTAACCAGAATGGCATCCCCCAGGATCCACCTTGTGTCGCTGTTGCCAAAACATTTCCTGCACCAAACCCATAAAAAACATATGCAGCCATGATAATAACTAAAACAAATAGAGCTCCTGCTGCATATGCTGTGAAACTTAAAATTTTTCTCACTCCCATTATTGATAGAATCACCTGCCCGAAGTGGAACACAAAGAACCAAAGCCAAACATTGTCATATCCCGCGATAAGGATAGAAAACATATTTAACCCAACTGCTCCAAGAAACGAATTATATCCAGTCCAAAGAATGGCGGGAATGGCACGAATAGTTGAAACATAAGATGCAGCTTTGTCCCCAAAGCACGGACGCATTTGAATAATCATAGGAATTCCTATTCTAAATCCAGGTAATCCATTCAATACTAATAGAACTAAATTAATTGACATTGCTAAAGTTAGAGCAAGCAAGGCTTGTACCATATTCAAACCAGCTGCAATGGCGCCCGCACCTGTCATGAATGAAAACAGAGCAATTAAGTCAGATGCCCATGAAAATGTAAATTTCTTATAACTCATGGTTTTTTCTGATTGTAAAACCGGATCTAAAGATCCTTCATGTTTTGCCATTTTCAATCTCCTTTCAATTTATGCGATTTTTATCACACTAATAATCCTTCACGTTTTCAATTAACTTGTTGTTCTCGATACAAACTACTAGCCGGTCTCGTCATGGAGATTTCAATGACCAAAAGCACTTTTATAGTCGATAGTTGACGATGCGCCAATTTGCTTTATAATCACTTGTTATGATTGCTTCAAATTTTTAAATTTTGACTCTCTTCCACCTATCTGTTCCTACTACTGTACTGTCATAGGTTTTCATATTTGATTCCAAGCACCTTTTTATACAAATTCCTAGGTATACTCAAGTTCAAGTCTTTTGTACTCTGTTTCTTTTGAAAACCATATGGATTTCCTCCCTGTTTTTCCCAGCCGCTAACAGTACCATGAGCTTAATCCGAGCCTTTTGGCTACTCAAAATCCCCGCAAATATGACATTTAATTTTTCTAACTGCCCTCCACCTCCTTCATAATTATATTCTCCCAATGATGCCCCATCAAAACATCTCGTGGTAACGATAACTACAATGTTATTTTTCAATGCCCTTTCAATTACCGGCACTAGGTACGAAGGCACATTTCCTGACCCAAACCCTTCAATTACAATACCGTCTACCTTTTGCTCTATGCACATCTCTAGTAATGATGTATCCATACTGGAATACACCTTAATAATTGGAACCTTAACTTCCATCTTATGGATATTAAATGTTTCGTAATCGTCTAAATGTCGAAAATAAACTACATCTCCATTTCGAGTCATTCCTAAGGGTCCCCAGAAAGATTGGAATGCATCCATCCTATTAGCATGTGCTTTATTAACATCAGCAGCGGAAAAAATAGTTTCATTCATATAGACTAAAACTCCGTGCTTTTTCGATTGTTTGCTTCCAGCTGTTTGAATAGCTCCTACAAGATTACCCTTCATATCGCTATACAAATCGTGAGCACTCTTCATGGAACCAGTAAATACAACAGGTTTTACAGGGTTGAGTAACAAATGAAATAAATAAGAAATTTCATCTAATGTGTCCGTTCCTTGCACCACCACAATTCCATGTATATCTTTCTCCTTAAGTTTTCCTTTCACACGCCTAAGAAGATCCAGACCATGGTCAAGTGTTAATTCAGACCCTGGTATGCTTAGTACTTCTATCCCTTCGATACTATAATTATCACAAATTTTCGTAACACTACGTAACAATTCTTTCCCATTGTATTTTGGTGTCACTTTTCCACTTTTGCGATCCAAAGAACTTAGAATTGTACCACCTGTGATAAAGACTGCTATTTTAGGTTTATCGCATAAAATCTGCTGCTCCATCTATTACATCCTTCCCTTGTCAACTTTCCACCTTTTGTATCCAAGTTTTTTCTTATAAACCCAACCAAACATCACATATACTCTTTTAATAATTGGCTGCTCCAATATTCTCAAACTTCCCGAAACAATGCAAGAAATGGCTATTTAACTATTAATTGTCTGTGGATTCCTGGTTTCCTCAAAGTATATCCGTCGAATAGTTGTGTCAATCTCTTCGGTTATGTGCCCAATTGCGGTCTCTATATCCCTTGCTTTAATCGCCTGAAATATTTCCACATGATGATCTAATTGGTGCTCATCATCTATATGTCTCCAATCCATCACCAATACTCTTCGGAGTTGAGTTAATACACTCTTCAGCGCGCTAATCAAGTATGTATTTTTTGATATATAAGCAATGTAAATGTGAAAATTATAATTCATCTCATTGTAAGTAATCTCCTTTTCTTCGTTAATACTCTGCCTAGAAAGTTCCTCAAGAATATCGATATCTTTGTCTGTTGCATACTGAATCGCAATCTCTATCGCCGCCACTTCAAGTATGCGACGAAACTGAAACAAGTTTTGTAGTTCAGAAACCGAGATTCCTTTCACAAGGTATCCTTTATTGGGCAATTTCTCTAAAAATCCCTCCATGCACAAGGTAGTTAAAGCCTCTCTTGCAGGTGTTTTGCTTACATCAAAAGCTTTTGCAATCTCCGTTTCAGTAATGATATTGTTTTCTTCATATTTCCAATTAATAATATCTTCTCTCAACTGATCGACCACTCGTTGGGTCATTGATAATTTTCGTGACACTGCAGTTCCTCCATTTAATAATAATATAGCGTATATGGTGTTGTCTGATTGTAGTATATCACCAATATATCACTGCATTGTCAGGATTGCAATTGCCAACATTTTATGTTAAATGTTCAAATACCTTACCTTATATCTTAGCACGAGCTACTTACCAATATTTTTTATATCTTTCTAATAATTACTATTACTTAAATCCCTTTCTAAAACATTTTCAGTCTTTATCAGCAGAGAACTCTGGTATAAAAAAACAAACCTTCTGCCCTAGCATGAATTCAAAGTTCTATTTCTTTTAAACTACGTCCTATTCAATAGTTTACTTACCGTTGCCAATTTTACACAGAGACACAAAACATCCATTGCTATATCTAATTCTTTTAGTGAGGGATATGAAGGAGCAATGCGAATATTACTATCTTCCGGATCTTGCCCATAGGGAAATGTGGCCCCAACTTTTGTCAATTTTACCCCCACTTGTTCGGCTAACTTGAAAACATCTTTCGCACAACCGGGAAATGTGTATAACGAAATAAAATACCCACCACGAGGGCTGCTCCAAGAAGCAAATCCACATTCCTTTAATTCCGCCTCCAATTTATGAAGGGTCAAACTAAATTTAGGTTCAAGATCTTTCGCATGAAGTTTCATGTGATCTAAAACCGCTTGTGCTGTCTCAAATTTCTGCACATGCCTCAATTGGTTAATCTTGTCATATCCTAATGTTTGTACACTCATGGTTTCTCTAATCTCGGCTATATTATCAAGCCCCGATGCAATCAAAGCAACTCCGGCGCCCGGGAAAGATACTTTTGATGTAGAGAAGAAATAATAAATGCGATTTTCGTTACCAACCTCTTTAGCAGCATCGAATACATTTCTAAGCGATACTTCTTCATAAATATGATGAATCGCATACGCATTATCCCAAAATATGCTAAAGTCTTTTGCGGCTGTTTTCATTGAAGCAAGGCGATTTACTGTTTCGTCACTATAACACACACCTTGAGGGTTGGAATGCAGTGGTACACACCACATTCCCTTTACCGTTGAATCTTCTGCAACAAGCTTCTCTACAATATTCATTTCTGGCCCATTTCCGGTAAGTGGAACGGATACCATCTCTATGCCAAATTTCTCACATATTGCAAAGTGCCTATCATATCCAGGTACAGGGCATAGGAATTTTACACGTTTTCCTTCATGTTCATACATTTTCCATGGTTTCTCGCCCCGAGTTCCAAACAAGCACAGCCTTGCCATATTGTCATACATCATATTCAAACTAGAGTTGCCTCCAATTATGATTTGTTCAGTATCTAGGTCCAATAGTCCTGCAAACAACTTTCTACATTCTGGCAGTCCTTCTAACCCACCATAGTTTCTAGCGTCTATCCCTGAATCACTCAAATATGAATTTAGTTTATCTAACAATTCGTTGCTTAAATCTAATTGAGATGTGGCAGGTTTACCTCTAGATAAATCTAAATTTAGATTTGCCTTTACAAAATGTTTATACTGAGTCGAAAGCTCTTTTTCTATCTTCACCAGTTCTTCTCTGGTATATTGCATAATTTTTTTCATATCGATTCTCAGAAAATATCTAAACAAGAAAACTTTTTAATATATGTATGATATATCACTCGTATATTATTATACAACTGACAATTCTCTTGTCAATATTAATTGTTCAATAATATTCAAAAACAATGTTTCCGGAAAAAATAGTTACTATTTAAAACCACTCGATGCGATTCAGGTGAGTATTTCAAAGGTCCACTTGATTGAATGTGTACAGAAACGGGATCTTGTGTGCGATTATTATAGTATCGAGATTCAGGACTACCAAACCGCTATCCAAAAATGTGCATGAAAGTAATATTAAAATCTAGTGCTCCTCACTCTCATACGATATACCAAATACCAAGCTTTTTTCAGAGGACAAAATTGTCCGCCATATATGGAAATTTTCTTAAAATGATCCATCCCTCAAGGCAACTTAAGAACCTAGTACGAAACATGGCCAAGGGTGACAGCATAAAGTCACAAATCATAATCCGAAATTATGTTATGGAACGATTCCTTGAAAGGCTTGCTATTTCAAAATATCGCAACACCTTCATTCTGAAAGGAGGCACTCTTGTTTCTGCAATAGTTGGGTTGGATAACCGATCCACTATGGATGTGGACGCAACAATAATAGGTTTTCCTCTGTCAATTGAGAGCGCCAGAGAGATAGTAGAAGAGATTACATCGATTCCACTCAATGACGAAATGTTATTCGAAATAAGGAACGTTACTACCATTATGGACGAAACGGATTATTCCGGTGTACGGGTTGCCTTAGACGCAACATTAGAGTCTATGCGCACGCCTTTGAAAATGGACTTTTCTACAGGCAATATAATCACACCAAGAGAAGTGGAATATTCCTATCAGCTGCTATTTGAAGAACGTACCATTTCGATTTTAGCCTACAATTTAGAGACAGTACTTGCTGAGAAACTTGAAACACTTATTACCCGTGGTGTTGCAAACACAAGCATGAGAGACTTTTATGACATTTATGCTCTTGAAACAATGCAATCAGAAAATATTGACCACAACTTATTGAGTCTCGCATTAATGCGTACTAGTGGGAAACGAAACTCGTTGGAACTAGTGTACGATGCGTCGCTAATCCTTGATGAGATAGAGGTTAGCCGGGAAATGATGGCGCTTTGGAAAAGTTATCAGAAAAAATTTGATTACGCCGCAGATATAAGTTGGTCCGATGTTATGATATCGGTTAAAAGATTATATACTATTATGATGCCTTAATGAGAGATTAGGCAAGGTTATCACTCATCTGTTCTCATATTTAAGATGTAGGCAAAATGCTTGAAAACTTGTCCACTTTTTGTCCACTTTTTTATTCGAAACCACCGGAAAACGGAGAAAATAATTAACAATTATCCCAAATAGTGAAAGCTTGTAATCATTGCAAATACTTGGTTTCAAGGCTACTCTCCTTGCTGTTACTAGCACACAACAATTCTTTCCAACTATTCAGGGTGTCCAGGGTTCGAACCCCTGATGGTGTACCAAAAGCAAACACACCGCCTTGCGCGGTGTATTTGCTTTTTTGTCTTCGTATTGAAAGGGGGTCGAACCCGAAAGGACGTGGCCATTTCGCGAAACGATTCGGCGAATCGTTGAGTAGGACGCGGTTCAAGCGGCATGTATATATGCCGCATAGAACGGCACCTTGACCATGGGAAAGGTGCATAAACCCCTGATGGTGTACCTAAAACAACATAAAAATGAACAACTATCTCCCCCTCTTATGCTATATCCTTAGTAATTGTTATGGGGTTTAGGCTTTGAGGCAACTAATTGGAATGCAATATACACCATCTTTTCTCTGGTAGGCATATCCGTCTCCTGTTATTACCATTAAAAACGAGGGTTTCTTCATTTTCTCAGTATCTATTTTATCCCTCAATTTCAACAAATTTTCTGCTGCTTTATCTACCTCCCTTTGGCCCAGCTTTATTTCGACTGCCGCCCATCTCCCGTCATGAAGTGCTATGATTGCATCCGCCTCAAGGTTGGTGTTGTCCCTGTAATGGAAGATGTCACCGCTTAACATCTGTGTATATATTCGAAGATCTCGGATGCACATCGACTCGAACAAACACCCAAAAGTTTTCATATCTTTCAACAAACCGTCCGGATTTGTTTTCATCGCTGCAACCGCTATTGAAGGATCCACAAAGTGGCGTTTCGCAGCTTTTCGTAGCCTTGATCTTGACCGTAGTTCAGGACTCCATGCAGGTTGATCCTCGATTACAAATAGTCTTTCTAGGCCTCTTAAATATGTTAAAATCGTATTCGCTGCAGGCCGTTCATCTGCGACATCAACATCATTTTGTATAGTAACCAGTGTGGCCGTTGTAGCTGTGTTGCGTGCTAAAGAAGCCAATAATTTTCTTACCCTAATTGGGTCTTTCAATATCCCATCCACTTCCGAAAGGTCATTATCTACAATCGCTTCAAAATAATTTGTGGCTTGCTTCAGGGCAATTTTATTCTCCATCTCAATTGATGCGGGCCAGCCACCCCTACATACAACAAATGCAACTTCGAAAATATCTAGATTTGCTGTACCATTTACATCTTCATCATTAAATAGCGATTCTAACGATACCTTCCCATTTGATTCTCCTGATTCATAAAGACTCATTGTTCTCATAAACATTTTGGAGATTCTGCCCGTTCCCGAATGCATCGTTTCACTGTCCAACGGCAAAGTTGATCCTGTCAATATAAATTGTCCTCGTTCACCGCGAATGTCAACCATATGCCTTACTGCATCCCAAAGTACAGGAGCCATCTGCCATTCATCGATTAACCTGGGCACTTCTCCTTCAAGGAGTATTGATGGCTTGACACCGGCAATCTGCAGATAACTTTGTGTCTGATCCGGGTCTTGCATTGGTAGTATGCTTTTTGCTTGCATGCTAGCAGTTCTTGTTTTTCCGCACCATTTTGGACCTCTAATCCACACTGCCCCCGAGGATTCCAGCATATCTTGAAGCATCTTGTCCGCATATCTCTCTATATATGTTTGAGCCATTTCTCCTCTCCTTTTCAACGTTTTTTCTTTCTTCTTCCTACTATACGATATATTTGCGTGTTTTGCAACGTTTTCGCTGAGTGTTTTGCAACGTTTTCGTTGAGTGTTTTGCAACGTTTTCGTTGAGTGTTTTGTACTTGTCAAGTCTGGTGGACACGAAAAATGTATAATGTCCCCATGAATTAAGACAAAAGTTTTTCGAATCTAAGTGAACCCTGATATAATGAAGGCACCAAAATGCCGGAAAGAAGAGGTTCAATATGAAACGAAAACAATACACCCCTGAATTCAAAGCAAAAGTTGTTCTGCAGGTTCTCCGAGAAGAAAAAACCTTGGGAGAAATCGCTGCGGATAACGAACTGAACCCCAACCAAATCAGAAACTGGAAAAGAGAGTTTCTGGAGAACGCTCCCAAGATCTTTTCCGAAAGCCGAGATGCCAAAGAAATCAAAGCAAAGGAAAAAGAGATGGAAGCAGATTATCAAGAGCTGTTAGCGAAAGTTGGCCAACTCACTGTAGAGAGAGATTGGCTTAAAAAAAAATCTGCAGAAATATTTGGCCCCGATTACGAGAAGAAGTTTACTAAACGTAAACTCTAGGCTAAGCATAAAGAGGCAAAGCGAACTCCTCTTGGTAAACCGTACCAGTGCGTACTATGCGCCAGTCATAAAAGATTTGACCCACGAAAATCTTGTCAAGGAGCGGTTAGATTATTGGCATACAAAGATGCCGCATCTGGGTGTCCGAAAGCTGAGGGAAAAACTTTTCGCACAGGATGGAATCAAGGCTGGTCGAAAACTGATTAAACGCTGCATGGGTGAAATGGGCATATATGCTGTTTATCCCAAGCCGAATCTCTCTAAAAGGAACAAAGAACATAAGATCTACCCTTATCTGCTTCGAAATCTTGAAATTAATAAGCCTAACCAAGTATGGGCTATTGATATTAGCTATATCAAAATGGGAAGAAACCACATGTATATGACCGCCATCATCGATTGGTATAGCAGATTCCTGGTCGGCTTTGCATTGTCTGATACCCTAGACACGGCTCCTGTATTAGAGGCTGTCAATACGGCCATCGAGAGATATGGAAAACCGGGAATCATTAATAGCGATCAAGGCTCCCAATTTACTAGCGCAGAATATGTTTACCATCTTAGAAAAAATGGGATTCTTCAAAGTATGGATGGCAAGGCTAGATGGGTAGATAATGTAATCATCAAGCGGTGGTTCCGTAGCCTGAAGACCGAATACATCTACATCAACGAAATCACTACGCCGAAAGAGCTGCGACACGGGATTGGTTCATATGTCTACGAATACAATTACCTGCGGCCACACCAGAGCCATGGATACAAGACTCCCTATTCGATTTTCAAGGAACGGCTTGAGTTAGGTCCAAAGGTAGCATAATACACCTAACATAATGGTCAGCAATTGTTCACTTAGATTTTTAGTTTAATTGTCTTGACAAGGAGGACACTTTAATGTTTCTTGGCAATATTAATTTTCAGAAGTGGACAGAACGAACTCTTTTGGTTGATTTTCATTTTCAAAGGTAGACATTTTTATCACTTTTTGAGTTCTACTTTTTCAAAAACAAACACACCGCCTTGCGCGGTGTATTTGCTTTTTTGTCTTCGTGTTGAAAGGGGTTCGAACCCGAAAGTGCGTGGCCGTTTCGCGAAACGATTCGGCGAATCGTTGAGTAGGACGCGGTTCAAGCGGCATGTATATATGCCGCATAGAACGGCACCTTGACCATGGGAAAGGTGCATAAACCCCTGATGGTGTACCAAAAAACCCCGCAACTTCAATGTTTTGCGGGGTTTTTTGGCTCTATAATAAATGTTGGGGTGGTCTACTCGAAGAGAGAGTAGATCCTCTAGCATTTTTTCGTTAAAAGGCAAAAAGAAAGAGCAATAGGCTGTCAACTCATGTAGAATTAAATCACCACAAAA